>JGI24159J19872_10009434_pt1 | contig 12787 bp, 9 predicted proteins | sample Ectturendosymbi4_FD_19872 | JGI IMG/M metagenome (IMG submission 19872)
CTTCACTTTGCAAAAAAACTGTATGATTTTATCTACTTTAGTTACTTCGCAATTACATTTTGAAATGTGTGCAGGACTTTATGGACACCCTGTATAATCCAGGTCCATCTCACACTGAAATCCACGAAAGATCAATCTTCCCATTTCTGCGCCTGTTTCTTAGTTTCGAAATGAATTTTTCAACACTACGACCTCTGTCTGACTAAATTTCACGCCTGATGCGAGCAACTACAGTAGTGCTGTGTGTCGTCATAAACAACTCTAGTTACCCGACCGTCAAAAACAACAACACAGCTTATCATGTATTTGGGAAATATTGAATGCGGGCTAGAGAGTTTCTAAATAATCGTTGAAAATATTGCTGGTCGAAAGTTATTCACTGCATGTGTTTAGGGTTGTCAGATTGCCAGTATTTCACCGGCCTTGCCGGTATTTTAGTGTTAATTTAGCAGAGGCCGGTATTTTGAAAATCAGTGTCTGAAGCCGGTATTGTGAAAATAAAATAGTTTGCCGTAACTTCAAAAAGAACTAATACAGAATTTCTGAAATTATAATGACTCTTGTAGTGAATCTTGTCAGGAAAGTTTCTTCAGTGAAATTTATTTGCTGCTGTTTACGCAATCCTTGGTGCGATTTTCACGTCACACACACACACCGAAATGTAATGAATCAGCCAAAATAGGGCAAATTATTAATTGTGGCTTAACAATACTGATTATCTCTCTTTTCCCTTTGCTGCTTTCGAATTACGACACAGCTCAGATCTGGGGCTGTTGACAAAATGGCCGGTATTTTTACAAAACGCATTTGGCAACCTTGCATATGTCAACCAAATGAACTTAAACGGGAAATTAAGAAAAAACTGGGGGGGTCAAGCAAAAATCTGGGGGTGCCATGGCCCACCCAGGCCCCCTCTTAAAATCGCCACTGGCCACCAAACTTGAAAGTGACGGCTGCTCTTCCTGTCTAGGGTCATTTCTTCCTCTTTTCAAAATTTTCTTCGCATTCTCCAATTATGTCATCAATACTCCCAATGGGTGTAACATATGAAAGAGTTCTTTAGCCAGTGAAGCTCACAGCACGGGCAGATAAAGCCAGTATAGTTAAGGGGGAAGATTTCAGTAATAGTTGGTTAGTCAAGTCTCATTATTGTGTCACTACTGTAATAGATATGAAGTAGCCTATATATCACAACAATGCTGTTAGAAAACAGTGAATGGCAAAATGGCCTTAAAATCGTGAATACTGTTTTCCGAATTGTACAAAATCATGATGAATAAAGTTAGTATGTTAGGTTTTAGAGGCAGCGATCGCCCCAATTACCTTTTTAGATAGAAAACTTTTTGATAGTTGCTTCACATGTTTTCCCAAATCATTTTCCATTCCATCACTAAACATTTTGAGTTTATCACTGAGAGCATCATAACCATAAAGATGTTTCGCAACTGAGGCCTTTCGGTAAATGAATCGTTTTGAGTATCATGATTAATTTCATATTGGATTGCAGCTTTTCAAATTAAAGTGCTTTTTGCTACAGCGTCTGAAGCGGCTGTCATAAAATCTTCTAAAACAGAATCACGATCTGGTTTATTTTTGTTATTAAAGGAATTTTTATAATTGTAATGATTAAAAATAACAGTAGCGAAATTAAATAAACAACTACTCACGACTTGGATCAAGTGGGGTAAGCTGAAACATGGTTCAACTTGCACGATTTTGAATGGTTCAACTTGCCCGGATGGAGAATTTCAACTTGGATGTTCATTTATATCAGAGCCTTAATGTCCAGCCGAACCAACACAAGGTGATGAACTCTGATGGACCAACGCTTTGAAGAAATAACGACATCAAATAAATATATCTTTCCCACTATGAATTATGAAACAGCAAAGTACATTTCCAGTTTTTCACTCTGAGCTCACAAAAACACTTCCAAACTGGCAGCTTTCGGCAACAAATAATTTTGGATCTGAGTCATAAACCAAAATGCATTCTAACAGGCTCCAAACAACAGGTGTCGCACATCAGTCTCTGGACCGCTTCATTTAGCTAAAACTGGGGTTGGTTCAACTTACCCACCGGTTCAACACACCCCGTTTTCCCCAACTGACTGCATAGCGGTGAAGACTCAGCTGCAATACCATAGACATTTTGGCTAAATCGCATTCTCACTATTTCCCAGGCGTACTGGGACGTTTCCGGAGCAGAAGCGGCCTTCACAACAATTCAGAAGTTATTCTCAAACTCGTCTAACCTTAAAAAAGTAACTTGTTGGTTGTCAAAAAAATTTATTACTAGCAAAATAAACACAGGTCCACACCGAAAATAGCGTGTGGCAGGCACAAAAGTGACAAAAAATACACGAGAAAAAACAAAACAACAATCTTTGTTAGCAGTCTGTACAAGCGCCATGCCGTATTGTGTTCAAATATTGCAGATGTGCACGGAATAGAAGGCAGGGGTGTAGTGGGGTGGGAACGGCGTTCCCGAACCTTTTTCACGTTTTTCTTCAAAATGAGTTGGGAACTGTTTTGAAATGGCGATTTTTTGGATGAGTTCCCATAACTTTTTGTTGGCACTACATCCCTGGCAGAAGGTCATGACGTTCGGACTTGAAAATTTGATTCTCATTGGAAAATTTTCAGATTTGTATTAGACATCATGATTTCCTAGCCCAGGGCTTTTTTAAGGTGATTTAGGGACCCGATTCGGGTCCCTAGAATTGAAAATCGGGTCCCTAGTATCAGAGAAAATTATCATCGGGTCCCTAGAATCAGAGAAAATCGTGTCCCTACAATCAGAGAAATCGGGTCTCTAGAGGTCCACACCGGGTACCTAACAATATCCTTTAAAAAAAACTGGTCTAGCCAAAATGGTGAAATTTGTTTACAGAAGTACCTGCTGGTCAGTGGCAAACTATCAATCACGAACTATTTAAGACAAAATGCTGTTGATTATCAAAACCGTTTGACCATAGAAAATAACTTGAAGGTCGAAATAAACGTAGCTATTTCGAAAACAAGCACAACTTTCCCCCATAGACAAACGCTTAGGATAGTGCAGCATTCACGCCAAGCGGAACTGCTACATGCAAGCAAGAATGGCCAAAGCAAGAAGGACGGCAACACCGAAGAAAGTGGCACTTAAAAGTGACTTCCATGCGAATGGAAGTGAGCTCTCTCTTTGGCCGAAACGGTTGGCGCGATGACATCACCAACAACTTCCTCAATTAGTGCCATTGAGGTTACAAGGCTCAAGCCCACCCTGATGCAGTTCGATCAAACAACCAGGCCGTTCCGCTTCACTGGCGCCCGATAAGGGACACCTCCAAAAGACCCAAGGGGACCCAGGGAACACCATCTGATTTGGTCAAGTGGCAAGGAGCTGGGATGGACAATGTGCGTCACGTGAAGAATCAACAAAAGCTCAACACACGGCAGCCAAAGGCTCAACGGACCGAGCAAATCAAGCATGAAACGCACGTCATCTGACCATGGGTGACGGAACATGGGGGGCCGCATGAGCCTAGGCCCCACCACTTTTATTTCTGGAGGGTCTGGTTCCACTTTTACATTTAGAATTTTGCCTAAATAATGTTAAGTATCACAATTAGTATTGGGTCCGTTGTTAAAGTAAATGGTTTAATGAAAAATCTTGCAGAATTTTGGCGTACGCCTATGTTCTGCATTGGTGTTGTCGAACAGTGTTGCCAGGTAGTGTAATAGCCTACAACACAATTCTTGCAAAAATCGTATACCGTATCCATAACTTTACATGCTTTTGTGCATGAGCGTCGGAAGGATTTTTTCAGTGGTGGGAGCACTAGTGGATTTTTCCATAAGTTTTTCTAGGAGCCAAAAGTGGTGAAATTTGTTTTTACCATTCAAAACTAAGAAAACATCCTTTTTTGATGCAGTTTTTAGATTCCTGCCACCTTCCGGCACCCATGCTTGTTTGTAGGAAAACGTTCGTGCCACAGCATTAACACGATGCTAAATGGTGAAATTTGGTGAATCTTATACACAAAATGAAATGCTTCACAGGTCAATTGCAATTGTGTTTTTGCTTTTGCATTGGCAACACCAGCTATATTTATTTCTGCATTGGCAACACTATTGTCATCCTTGCAGGTAGCGTGCTGGCTGCTACATATGCTTTGTCTTGTCTTTGTATTCCAGTATCTAATGCAGTTGTAGAATGAGTATTCAGTCATGTTATTTCGGTGTCCAAGATATGGAAAAGTTGTGATTTTGAATGTGTTTTAAGACAAGTATTAACGCTGTGTCATTTTTGCCTGTTTTTTATGCTGTTTTCTCCGTGTTTTTAACAGCCCAGTGGCGACTCCGGTACGCGGGCTCCTGGGGCTTAACCTGAGTCTTTGATTATGATTTGTATCGGAGAACGCAAACAAGCTTGCTTCCTTTGTATATTTGTGCCAACACCATCAGTCCCACTTCACTGAGTTGCTAAATCCGGCTCTTTTCTTTGGGCCTTGTCACTGTTCATATATTTTCGTTCTATGTCTGGCCTTTCGCGTTCATTTTGCAGGTGACCTGAATAAAACAATATCTTTCGTAGCAGGCGCTCTTTCAGCTTCGTTCGCTCGCGCTTTACTCGGGCTCAAGCTTTTGAGCCCGAGCTGTCCTATCCCTGTGCAATTAAATATTTTTTAAAACATAATTCATATCGAACTGACTGTTTTTTGAAGCAATGGATTTTTTAGAACATTGTATTTGAATTGCAATCCAATGGACAGTTCCCTTTCGATAATAATTTCAAACGAACGATAAATTGTCCAATAACTCGGGCTGATATGAATGAGCCTAGTTCGCAGTAGGGCTGTGGAGCCGGAGCTGAAGCAATTTGGGATGGTGGAGCCGCAGCCAAAAAAATTAGATGTCTTGAGCCGAAGCCTGAAATTTGAGTAGCGGCTCCACATCCTTGGTACGCAGAGGACTTGAGAACTTGCTGGCGTGTGACGTACGTTACTCAACAGTGGAGAAGTTGTCACTCGAACTTCTCATTTATTGTTACGTAACTAATGTCGCAGTGCAACCATAATGCCAGCCAGAATGAAAGCAAATGGAAATTTCAGTGACACAAGCGTTGAATGGTTTCATTCAGTCAGAATAAATCGTATGATGACCCGAGTGACGCTGTTAACCTGGGTCGCCCATTTGTAACATCCTATTCGAATTTCAGGTGGTTCACCGATACATTTTCATAGTGGTTTCATTTTGTCTAAATTGGAGTAATTTAGACCTTCATATAGTGTATAGGTAATGACGTCATATTTCAATTCATGTAACGTCATAGTTGCCAATTCAAACCACAAACATTTTTATATGTTTTTTGACGTGCACTTGTGCTCCCACTTTGAAAAAGGTTCCGCCACCCATGCATCGGACCTGGTTAGACTCGATATGAATCGGCAAGCAAAAGTTCAAAAGAGATGAAGGTGGGCAATCCAAAAACTTTGAAGAGGGAAGTGATGTAGCAGTCACACCAAGCGCAACTGCTACATGCAAGCAAGAATGGCCAAAGCAAGGAGAAAGGCAACACCAAAGAAAGTGACACTTAAAAGTGACTTCATGCAAATGGAAGTGAGAAATCTCTTTGACCGAAACGGCTGGCGCGATGACATCACCAACAACTTCCTCCATTATCGCCATAGAGGTTACAGGGTTCAAGAAGTCACCCTGAAGCGGTTCGATCAGACAACCGGGCCGTTCCGCTTCAGTTAGCCTACACCCATAGATGTAGCCAGGGGGCCCAAGGGTGTCTTTCCCCCAAAGTTCAAGCGTTTCTTGTGATTTTGTGCTTTGAGAGGCGGTGTCCGAAACAAAATACTGTTGCTCTTTTTTCTTAAAATCAAAATTTTTTCCCCAAAAAAGTTTTGGGCTGGCTACTCCACTAGGTACGCGTAGAGACAAACATCCGAATGAACCAATAAATGCTGGAACTTTGCTCTGGAAAGTGTTCATTCCATCACATGGGCACTGAAAATTATCAGACAATATTTTTCCACATCACCGCGGGAAATGTGAAGTTTGTACTTTGCAGCGAACAGTGGCGGATTAAGGGAGGGTGCTGACTGGGCTACAGCCAGGGGCCCCCAATCCTTAAATCGATAAAAAGTGTAATATGTGAACAATACACAATATGCTGTAAAAGATACCATCGCCAAGTGGAACTAATATGTAGGCGCTCTGTGCTCACTCACTGCAGTTGCTTCGTTGACACAAAAGTAGTTGATTCTATGGCGTGTGGTCTGGCCGACACTCACTAGCAAGTTATACTCCATGGCTTAAAAAATGAAGGTATTCCATCCGATTGCCTTAATTTGGTTTCCGATGCGCATGCGGTATCCACAGGGCTTCCAAGAGAAATCTTTTTAAGTTTAATAAAACCCGTTTTGGGGTCCCAGAGTTGCAAAGTTATTTTGAAATAAATAAAAATTGAGGGTAATAAATATGCATCAAGCTTCAACAAGAAGTGTTCGTTTACTGAACATATGAAACATTATGTTGAAACATACCGGTATTCAAGTAATGTGGCAATATTAACATTTTTTAAACATGACTTTCAAATGTTCATAGTGAAATCTTATCAAGGAAGAAATTAGAAAGAAATGCCGTAGTCTCAGAATGTATGAAGTCGATTGAGGTTGAATGAAACGCTGCTAGTGAAATGAGACTGCGACCTCATTGAGTAACTGTATCCTTGGAATAAGCTTACTTATTATACCAAAAATGAAGCGAGGGAACGAAATATTTTGTTAACCGACTATTGCTTCTGTTTTTGACCGCGAGCCGCAATAAATAACCACACGGGCCACAGGCCGGCGAACACTGCTTTAAAGCATTCTGTCGAAATACTGTAAGTGGTTAGTTTCTCCTGTATGTTTTCGAAATCTTCAGATTTCTGGGTATGTCCACTAATCCTCAACTCACATTCGATTAGAGCAGAATCTGCTTTCGGCGCAAGTTTTACAATCGGCAAAATGCACGGCATACCGCCGCGGTGCATTATACTCGTGAGCACTTGCGTTCTGCACTGCAGTTATTTGTTAATTTTGAACTTTTTAGTTAACTTAAACATATGCGCAAGATTCGAGGGCTACTGTTGTTAGATTAGATTTTATTGTGAACTGGCATGATTCCATTCACATTTCACTTGCAGTATCTCTTAGTTTGAAGCTCTTGGTTTATTGGAGAGAGTTTTATTAAAGATTTGTTTGAAAATGAAAGACGTAAAGGAAAATTCAGTTCAGTGGACAGACTGGGACAGATAATCGTGAATGTCTTAAACTCGACACAGTAGGCAAACATTCAAGTTCAATTCAAGAAAATTAATTACTGTTAGTAATTACCAATGCATCATATCAGGAAAATGCACTGCGAGCAATTCACATTAAATTACATCACACTAGCTTACCAAATCCTTTTGGACAGACCAGTTTTATCACCAGGATTAATTTCACTACATTATTCCAAGTTTGTTAGTAACAAAAACTCAAAATTTTTATTCAATCTCCGGCCCCTCCGTAACTGTCGGGTCCCGGAACAATATACATGTTTGACTCTCTCTAATAGGCCCTGGGTATCCACTTCATTTGAACATCGGTCCCGCAAACAGCCCCGAAGGAAGTTGTGAACTTGTTAAGTGGTGTCAAGTCCCTCAACAATGGTGAAAGCAATTAGATTTTAGCTTAGGATAATAAATCATAATGTTATAAGGACCGCCAGAATTGGTATATACACCACGTATATATCCTTGTGCACTTTCATGTATTTTTGTGTTCTTTGTTACTGCGATGCATGTTTGAAGTCGAGCGAGTTGCGTGTGGGAGGGAAGACGGAAGACCTCACACAATGTCAACTGGTAGTTTTAGGCCAATTCTGGTACTAACGACTTCCAAGATGCAAGTTTGGACATTTTGGTACATACTACATTGATGTGAATCGCCACTATTTCGTACAATTCTTGATAACTGACTTAAAACCGAATAAACGCAGTAATAAAAAGAAAAGTCGGCAGATATCGAGTTACTTAACAACGTTAACTGATAACAAGAATTGAACCGCATCAAGCACGTCTTAGTTCTGTTTACGTTTCGTTCAAGTAACTCTAAGCTTGCTCACGCTAAACGCAATGACTCCGATATACGACTTAATAAGTCGTAAGATGTGCTTTCAGTTAAGAATTTTGTTGAGTGCCATTTTATATTCTAAGTGTAGTAGAAAAATAAATCCAATTCACTACTCACTAGTGTTGTCTTATGAATGAACGTAAAATCATACGTAATAAGTGAAAGTGAGTTTCACAACAGGTATTGATAAGTGAGTGCATGCTCTTGTTCTTACTAATAGTCTTACTGATTTGTCCTTGATTGTGAACAGAAAAATGAAACATTGAATTGCAATGAGTACAATTATTATTTTTACCATATCAACTTAGAACATATCAAACTGGGCTGTTATAATAGGTAAGGTTACGTTAAATTTTAGTTAGGCTAGTTTTCAGGTTAGGTTAGTGTTATTTTGGTCGGGAATCTGGTATGGAAAGCTGATTTTTCTGAAAATAATATTTAAAGAAAATTTTATCTACCTCAAAAATGTCATTTGGATATATATATATATACAGTGGAACTACGCTAGCACGACCACCCACTGGACGGCACTCAATTTGTCGTGTAGCGGGGCTGGGATGGTCGCGTCACACTTGCATTTCGCGATCGCTTCATTTCTACAATTATTTCCTTGACTGAAAGTTATTTAGCTTTGTCTTGCGTGGTGCCATTTGCCTAGTATCGTTACTGTACTACAAATTCACACAACGGAAAAAGTCGATGTCGGCAGTACAAATCCCAGCAAAGTTTACAGTATGACTTTGTTGCGTCACATTGGCACTCACTGCGCGTGCACTCACGCGTACATCCCTAACTATCAGTGTTCCCACTTCTGATGTTTTAACATCAGATCTGATGTTGAGAGAAATTTCTGATGTCTAATGTTTCAGCGACAAATCTGATGTTGACAGGACTGTTACTCTTATTTTTCACATTTCCTGTCATTTTAGATGAAAAGAAGTTAGATTCATAATAATTTTTAAGTTTAGTTTTTCAGTCTTTCATCCTCATATGTGTTTGGTTATCATTCCAAACAGAAACTGCGTTTGCTGCGTTGAGAATAATATTTATGTTACGCATGATCGACCTCTCCATTTAATAACGACACTTCGCATTTTTCGCACTATTTCGGATACAATATTACAATGAGGTACATCGCGCTTTGTTAGGTATTGAATGGACGCGTTTAGCTTATATGAAACTTTAACATAAAAATTTGACGTTATCTGATGTTGAAGAAGGCAACAATCTGATGTTAACCAGACTGACCCCAGTGGCAACACTGCTGACAATCCACGATGCTTCAGGACAACGTGATGCACTTGCAAATTGCTGCTGACAGGTTATCAGTTTTCCAGCGTAAGGGTACCGATAGAATATGTGTGGTCGTGTTACGCACTGTTCCATTAGCAATTTTGCAACAGCTAGACTGTGGCCGCGGGTTGGATACCGGGGTGGTTGCGTTAGCAGTGGCGTAGCCAGCCCAAAAATTTTGGAGGGAAAAAGGTTTGATTTTAGGCAAACAACGTTATTTTGTTTGGAAAAAAAAACTCTCAAAGCGCAAAATGACTATATGTGCTAAAAATTTGGGGGCGCATGGCCCCGGTGGCCACCCTCTGGCTACGCCTATGTGCGTTAATGAAACAAAAGGTAATGCATTAGCATAGGAAAGACCGCGTTAAAGTGGTCGTGATAGCGGAGTGGTCGTCGACGGGGTGCCACTGTATATTCAAAACATTCCACCAGTGTTTTGTGAACATTTATCGATATATGGTTTCAAGTCTCCTGCAAGAAATAGAGACTTGAAATCAATGAGTTTCGTTCATATTGGGACGTCGATATTAGTTAACGATTCCATTTTTTGCTCAAGCTTTTTTTGTTCATAATACAAATACTTCAATAATAAAAATACTTCAGTTCGTTCATTTATTTTTTCCCTATTAACGACAGTTTTATATACATGCAAAGGGCCCTTTTCTAAGTTTCAGCCAGGGTCCCCACACAATCTTAATCCGCCCCTGGCAGCGAGTCAATGACAATGACCAACTTCAGCTCATCCATTAAATTTTTTGTATGAAACACGGCTATATCGCGCTAACGTGATTTTAGAAATACTATACAGTAGGTTGAAAAAAATTTACGAGAGGCAACAGAATATGTGTCGACAAAAAAGCATCTAATTTTGTGCTGAGCTGAACTTTTTTCCAAAAATTGTTGCTGGCAGGTTGGATGCTTATCAGTAGTCATCTTTAGCATACTCTGCCCTACAGATAATCTAGCTCGCTTCGTTTTTAGCTTACGTGATATTTAGGATACGTTTTACGGTTAGGTTTGATGTTATGGAATTGAGTGTTCTAACCTAGCTTATGGTTAATTGCATTGTAAGTTTGTTGTAGCGTAATTTTGATGTTTTCGCTGAACTAACAAAATGAGTTGCCCTCATTCATAAGAACTTGCAGGAGAAAAACAATATATAGTCTGTTGCTTGTTCAACCTTTGTCCACAAGAATCCCAATCTTACCCATATGAAACAGGAATATAAAAACTTACATGCGGTTTATGAAACATTTGGACCGTGATTTTTGTATAAAAACTTGCTTATTACAGAGTTTCATTTTTATTGAAATAAACATATTGCAAGAAAAATTTTATTTGAAAGCTATCCATAAAAATCACACCAATGGACGTTTCTGTGTCTGGAAACATCGATCAAAAACGTATCTGAAAAAATGTAGGGGGGACGTCAGCCCGTTAGCTCCCCTGGATCCGCTTATGCAAGAGATTACGTCACTTAAATCATTACACAAGAGTAATTTATTACAAATCTCTATCCTCGGGATCAGGGGCGGATCAAGGTTGTGTGGGGCCCATGGCTGAAACTTAGAAAGGGGCCCTTTCTATATATATGAAACTGCCGTTGATAGGGAAAAAGTTAGCGAACGAACTGAAGTGTTTGTATTTTTGAAACAAAAAAAGCATGAGCAAAAAAACGAATCGTCACCTAATATGGACGTCACAATATGAACGAAACTCATTGATTTCAAGTCTTCATTTCTTGCTGGAGACTTGAAACCATATCGATAAATGTTCAGAAAATACCGGTGGAATATTATGAATATACAGTGGCAACCAGGGCCTACGAGATGTGCACAGTACCCGGGCCCGGCAGGTACAGGGGCCCGGGAAAGTTTGAGTATGTATGATCAGTTTTTTTGTAATCAAGCCTAATATTATTAGTGTAAGCCATCTGCCAGTATAACAAGCAATCTATATTTAAATCTTAGCATGGCAGCTGATTCTGATTGCTATACAAACAAGCTATACAAGATTCGACGAGGGTCCAAGAAAATAATTTGGCCGGAGTTGGTCATTGTGCCCCCTGGTAACATTTCTCACGGAGGACCTGGTGGTACCTTGTGGACGACCAACCGTCTATCATGACCGCTTTAACGCGGTCTTCCCTTGCTAATGAATTACCTTTTGTTTCACTAATGCGACCACCCCGGTATCCAGACCACGGCCACAGTCCAGCTGATACAAAACTGCTAATCGAGCACCGCGTAACACGGCCACATATTCTATTGGTATCTTTACGCTGGAAAACTGGTAACCTGTCAGCAGCAATTTGATCAGCTCCATCACGTTATCCTGAAGCATCGGGGCGTGGTTACAGGCAGGGCATACTATGGAATGGAATGCAAATCTTCCATCTTCCATAGCAGGCAAAATCTTCCATACAATTCCTTTCCATACCTAAAATCTTCCATTCCATAACATAAATCTTCCATTCCATCTTCCATACTTTTCCATACCTAGTGTTGAAATAACGTCCTATTCTAACACCTCTGATAATAAACGAATAGGGCTGATCCACGCTAAAAAGGTACGTTCAGTGGCGTACGCAGAAAATTTCCTAGGGGGGACAAAGTGTCGTCACAATCGTGTGACGTCACAAATTAACTTTAGGGGAAGTAGGGGAAGTTCCGAAGGCACGACAATTCTAAGGGGTCCGCGGGCATGCCCCCAAGAAAAGTTTGCAAAATTACACTTAAAAATACGCATTTTTGTGCATTCTGGAAGCAAGTTTTATTATAATCCTTTTACAAGACGTAGTAGCCAGTGAGACAGAAAACTGAACTTTTGTTGTCTGAGGCTCATGAAATAAACCTATATGCGTCCTTGGATGTTATAAATTTTAGACATGTATCGCTTATCGAAGACGCTTATTGAAATTTGTGGGCTCAAATCTCACCCCAGCCGAAGCTTTTTTCTGGTGTTAATAGTTACCTTTGTTAAGTTACTTAACAGCCACGCGTGAAGCAATTTTGTCAGTGAAAGAATGAAATCATAAACTCAAGCAGAGGAAACGTGCAGTAGTCTTAAAAAAATTCGCGTAATGCGTATATCAGTGGCCAGAAAACAAAGCCAGTTCATTTTATATTGAGGCCCTTGCGCCCACTTAGTTACGCCACTGCCGAATACTGTTTATGCATTTTTTTATTTTTAGGGTCTGAGGGGGGCATGGCACTATTTTGTTCAGCCCAGTAATGAAACGTACTTTTCACTTCGTGTTTGGACGTCGAGCTGACAGGACGTGTTTTTTTCTGCTCTGACAACTGAGTTCCCGCAACGCGTTTGCCTAAAGGACAAAGCATG
>JGI24159J19872_10009436_pt1 | contig 12785 bp, 9 predicted proteins | sample Ectturendosymbi4_FD_19872 | JGI IMG/M metagenome (IMG submission 19872)
CGGAATCCACAGACGAGCAACGAGTCGACTGAACTGGAAGATGCTCTGGAACAAAACAGGCGGTGAGGATTTGGACAACTTGGCCCAATCGGCTGTCCCCGGCCCGTTATACCTCTTTGTCCCGCCCTATTTCTACCGCGATGACTCAAACGTTCGTGCTTTTGCGTTGGATTGCGGTTCGGTTTTGTTTGTTTTCAAAAATACAATTCAAGTTCCACGTCAGGCTCATTACGTTTTTTCAGGGAAAAGCGAGAACGCGGAGAAGCGGATTCCGCTTCGACATCTGACGAAGAACAAAACATGGATGGACAGGAAAGCGGTTCAGGAACTTCGGTGAAAGCGGCTCCGACGAAACGGTGAATTATCGCTGGAACCCAGCAAGCTGTAATTTTTGCGTTGATCGCTTAAAATTACAAACTACGTTAGTTTTGGTTTGTATTCGCTTGCCACCGCGCTCTGAAAAATTGCCGAAAACGAAACAAGCTATTGTTCGCTCTGACGCGCNCGCTGGNCAAAGCCANTGCCGCGGTAGGCGTTCATTCCAGGCTTTNTCGAAGCCACGAAGAACGCATTCCATGAATGGTCCAAGTAGACCTGGCTGTAAATAAATCATAAATCACCTCGTTTGAGTTATGATGGGCGAAGATGGCTACGTTCTCACGTTTCAGTTGTTTCAAATTTTTTTCTTGTCTTTTCCCTGCAGAGGTCGCGGCGCAAGTAGAGGTCGTGGGTCACGTGGCAGAGGTCGAGGGTCAAGGAGCAGACGAGGTGCTGCCAACGCCGCCGCAGCAAACACAAGCAACAGCGCCGTGGCGAAGAACAGCACTATTCCGTCGCGTAAGTCGCAGAGCGTCATGTTTTAAATGCGCGAACGTGCGAGTTTATATTTTGCAAAAGACTTGTTTGATCGACTAATTTTGTGCTATTTATTCGTCGACGTTCTTTTCACAGTTTTAAACTGGCAGTCGAGTAGTTAGTTTTGCCGGAAGTCGTTTGGGTCAAGACGTCACAATTGAATTAATCGCCTAGTGCGTCAACGGCAGGTGCGGCAACAGTAGTCAATGCATCAGTCACGCTCGCTTGTTTGTTATGCTGCGTGTCGCAGAATTTAACGCGTTGGAAGGATGTGACGTGTATTCTTAAACGCAAAATACCTTCCATGGTTGAACTAGCGTTGGAAAACATTGATTGAAAACGACATTCTGTTGCATGGCGTTTGGTTGAGACTTGGTCACCACTTAGCTATAAACAAACACCAACAAGTCTTTGGTCTAGTTATGACTTGAGCCTCGCTATTTATCCTCAAATCGATCCTGGAGATACAACATATCTTACATTTGCCCCTGTTTATGTTTCGGTCCCTGCTGTAGCGAATGCACTTGCTCTAAAATTTAGAGTCTAAATCAGGTGACGGAAACCCCTCCCTAGTCGCGGGCCAAAAACAAACTTTGCAAGGAATGGCGTGCCGTACTAACTTTCCTCTAACAATTCCGTTCTCTTTGCAGTTTATGATGTCGGTAAAACTTGCCAACTTATGGAATTTCAATAAGATCAACGCCTGATTTTCACAGTTCATGACGAAAGCCAAAAATACGACACACAGTACATTTATAACACATTGCGATTTCTTAAAATTAGTTCTTCAAAAGTATGCAATGCTAGAACTTGCAAGGAAGTCAGATTCATAAAATGTAATACCATTAGGTGGGCCATAAAGTTACTACCGATTGTAAAGGGGCTGCGGGCCGGATGATTTTGCTTGGCGGGCCAAATCCGGCCCGCGGGCCGTAGGTTGCCGACCCCTGGTCTAAATCGTACTCGCTACAATGAGGGGCAATACATAAAGTATTGCCTGATCTTGGGCTTGACAAAGTTCTCTGGTCTGGGACCTCAGTTTTATCAAACATGCGAAACACCGTGTTTCGCGGAACTCGAAACAACGCGCTCATAGTCATGCGTAACGTCATGTTGAAATTCTTGATAAGCACGATTTTACCTTATTAGTACTTATATTCTAAATGAGAAATTTGATATATGTATGATTGGAATCCCAAGCCCGCGAGACCTCGCGAGGTTCATCGCGACGTGTGTCTTGTCATTTTTTCAGATTTCCAACGTCAGTCGCAAGCCAGTTGCTCCCAAATCGACCTGACGCAAAGCGATTCCGACGACAACGCCTCTATGCATGATGGTTCCAAGCAGCCGAGATCTGCCAGTAAAGCACCTGTGAAACGTGGACGCTCCAAAGGCGTGGCGTACATTTCTTCAGACGTAAGCGATTTGTACGCCTTTATTTAAAGCAGGGGTGTGGAACCTGCGGCCCATGTGAGCGTTTGATAAATGCCCAAATCAGAATTTTCAATACCCACGTTAGATCAGAGCATTGCGTCAAAACGAAACTCCATGCTCAGCAGCAGTGGCGTAGCCAGCCCAAAAATTTGGGGGGGCAAAATGTTTGATTTTAGGCGAATAACGGCATTTTGTTTGGAAAAATGCCCCTCAAAGCACAAAATGACTATATTTTCTAAAAATTTTGGGGTGCCATGGCCCCTTTGGCCCCCCCCTGGCTACGCCTATGATAGCAGTAAGCCAAGAGAAGTCTCTCTCGCTCCTTGACAAAGTCTTCTCTCCTTAATTTCCTTAGGAAGACGAATTTTAAGAGGAACTTATTTATTTTTGCTGCCCGCCAACGATATTGCACCATAGATGGGTCCCCTGATAGTTTATCTTTTTTCGTTTTGATGTAATTTATTGCACTAAAAGTGATTTTGTTTGTAAAACAGCATTACGCAAATGTGGAATAAATCGTCTGTCGTAATTTGCTGACTAGAAAAATGTAAATGTACGGTTCCATATTGTGTGTGACGGGTCGCCGTTTTTGCTGCCGTTTATTAACCCTGTTCATGTTGAAAAATAAGTGCTTCGGCTGCTTATTGCTGACGTGTCAAGAGTGGTGTCATTGAAGATCACGTTTCTGTTTTGCCATCCAAGAGTATATCAGTTGTTGACATTCGAACTTTCGCAAACGNGGGACCATTTGTGCTGCTATTTACGNTCAACACCGCGCGCTATCTTGTTTTGTTGTGTCAGATTATTAAATAACAATTCAACTGATGCAGGACGAAAATACGAATCCGTTCACACAACTCCCCAGCAAGAGAAAAAGATGAAGCGTTTTTCCTGTCGAGGTGTGTTTCAAATAAACGGGAACATGAACACCACATCCGCTGAGGTTGAGCAGGGTCTCACTTCCCAGTCGCACAACCCTATTTGCTGAGCCCAGCTGCCGAAGCGACCTTGACGACATCTTTCTGGGTAATGGCCTCTCGCCGCCAGATGTCGCTGGCCAGCCGTTCGTTGTTTCCTGCTACCAGTTGGTGGCGCGTTCGGTTACATGTTGTGCGTCATTTTGCCGTCGGTGGAAACCAGTTTTTTCTGCATCATGTTTGATTCCCAAAGGTTGTCGGTTCGAAAACTGAAAGCCGACTTCATTTTTTAAATTATTGTCTGTGCAGTTGAAAAGCGTGTTTTGCTAGGCAATTATCGTGTTTGCATCTTCACTACGAGTTGCTAATTTAATGCAAGCCCCTCTGATTTTGAGCCTTTTCTTCGTCATTTTTAATAATTCGCTGCTGCACTGGGTTCCCTGTTTTTCGGACGACATTTTTACCGTTTTCTACGCTTGACATACTATTGTTCACACAATTCGAACTTGATTATCGCAAGACGTACGAGACAGTGGGTGATGTATATTTTGCTCCTCATACTCAGAACTATGCTATGCACAAATCTTTTAAACTTAAGCTTTCATGCAAACTGAATTAAAAAAGGATATCCGCTTGCCGTTTTTTCTAGTTAGTGTTTTTGAAAAATGCGATCGAGCTGCTGGTTGCCATGGCACTGTTACTTGACTGCCCAGTGCTCACCTTTCAATTTCTCTGCCTCGACTTGTCAGTGTTCACCGCTCTTTCTCTCTGAGTTGAAAAGTTTCTCTGTTGTTGTTGCCGTTGTTTTGTACTAATTATTGAATAAACAAAAAAGCTTACTATGCAATTGCTAGAAAAGTTAAAATTTTTTTGCAAGGTGGATTTCTCTCAAAGGCCATTCCGTGAACTGCAGCGTACAGTACATTTTTCAACATTCAGTTTCTGATGTCGTGAAGCTTGTGATGCAATTTCACTCTCTGTCGCATTTTGCATCATTCAAAGCTGGATCTGTTCTTCATACTGAATTTCACGACCGCAAATTTTTACAATATGAAATGCGGCGCTCAGCAAGAAAGCGGCTTTTATTACCACCTGTGTGCACAACTGATGCAACGGAATATTTTATACAAGGTTTGCACATGCGAAAGAAAACATTTTTCAAGCAAAGATTAAGCATAAAAATTACTCCGCGAGAGTACCAAGATCAGCAGACATTCCTTGACACCCACTTCTTCGGCTGGAACGGTACTAAAGATGAAATCTTTCCCGTTAATCAGGTTTTGGTCATTGCCATCGGACTGAAAAACTTCCTTGTTGCTGACAGCGAGACTCGCTTTCATCAGTGTCTTGTGCACAGCGCCCACTTTTGAACGGAATGCAACTCACTTGTTTAAGTGATGAGTCACAGAACGTTTGGTGTGGCAACACACAGTTTGTTCCACTGTACTAAACTAGGTGCAAGCTGTTTCCACTGTCGGATCATTGATAGTAATGTTTGCGACAGATGCTTGGCGGATGAATACACGCGCTCTTTTATGTAACTGTGCTGCAAGCGGTTTCTGGTTCTGCTTAGTGATGCTCTAGCACACTAACGCACTTTTTACACCATTCCATCTGCATAGTTTCTCTTTTTACACCTTGTCGAATGAATGGTAAGTAGAATCGGGACCGGGCATCCAAGATGGCGCCTTGGCAACGCTCAAGTTGCGCGACGAAGACCGGTTCATCGTGTAAACATTTGGATTGGAAACACTGCGGGTCGGCACCCGGTCGCCATCAAACGGCTGCATCTTCTTCAACCTCCTCTTCTTTTCCGATCCTCTGGCGATCTTCAAACTCCTCTGCTCGGAGTCGCCAACGTCGCGGAGTCGCGTTTCCATTGTCGTGGTTTCCACAATAGCTTTTACATCCCGCATTTCGACCATGATTTCCCGCATCAGAAATTCAATTTCGGTCAATCTGTGTCGGTGGTGTTGCAGCTGGTGCAACGCGGTAGACACGTTATCTCGGATTGTTTCGGTTTCCGACTGCAATGAAACAGCAGTTTGTGAATCGTAAGGAAGCGGGAAGACATCGCATGTCGAGGATGTGCAAAAGTTTTATTGCAGCAAGAAAGTGCACGCTAAGCATCATTGCGCAAAGTTCGTAGTCTACAAAAGAACTCACCCGTCCAGGATTCATTGCGTTGAAGATGATTTTCGACGAGAGTTCCGCGTTTTGAAACAAAGCTCTTTTCACTGGGTTTGACTTGCGATACTTGTTCGGAAGTATTTTTTCGTGTTTGCGGACAAACCTTTTTCTCAGAAAGTTTGGAACACTAAAGAAACAAATATGATGTTGAAACGTTTTTGAGAAAAATAGCCCAGACGTGTCGTGATGTCATTCTTGCGTTCAACCTTGTCGTATTTCGAACTTAATACGGTGTCGATGCTTAGAAAAAGCAATATTGGCTCGATTTAGCAAAACTACCTACAATTTGTGATTTTTTTGACGAAATTGAAATTCAAAGCGCTGTTAGAAACGGGTTTGCTTAATTTTGCAAGTTTTGCTGAGTTGTAAATGGAAATTTCTTTTTTTGAACACAGTGAACTTCTGATGCAAAACAAGAAAATTTATTGCTTTGGAACAGTTACAGACTCTGTAGTCGCATCATCTCCCCCGAACATTTTTCGTTTCACGAAGTTTTTACTATTTCGTTCGAAATTTTAGTCCAAATTTTAATTTAAACCAAATGTGAATCAAAGGGTAGTATCAAACTTGACAAAACCATGACACGCACAGAACCGCTGTGTGTTCTTTTTCGCTTAAAGACTTAAGCTTAGCCCTTCGTTTCACAAAGGCTTTTCAAAGACTTAAGCTTAGCCCTTCGTTTCACAAAGGCTTTTCATCACCATCATGAGACTGGTTTCCGAACACATGTTTTTTATTATTGAGATTGTTAGAACTTGACGTAGTTCCAAAAACAAAGGTGGATAGAAAGAAATTTCAAATTCAACTTATTTTTAAAGCTAATATGCCCATAACACAGGGATATTTAGAACTCGTAGATATCCTTGAGAAACATCAGTATATATGGACCTTTTACCCCCAATAATTAAATTTGAGAAACGCGACAGTTAAGACGTTTATTTTTCTCTGCGATGAAGGTGTGACACTTGCATTGTGCATAACTTGTATAAGCCTACTCAATACCGTCACTAACAAAAGTCTACTTGTCTCTATCCAGTTCAAAGATATTAAAAATACCACTGAAAATGATGCTTAGCATCGCATCAGTCCACCATAGCATGCCGGAATGGCCTATTAATGTTTGTGCTCTAAGCAAGTTGATTCACAAAACCGAGTTTAGTGGTATGCCACATTAACTGAAAAAATAGAAGATATTCAATTAAAAATAGGCAGAAAAACAACATCCAACTATAACTATAATGAACAAGAAATGTTGGATTGTTAAATAACCAAACGGTCTGAAGGTGATGCATCAGCAAATGTTTTACCTGAATTCGACTTCCAAAGCCAACTCAACTTGCATTTTTAGCCTTTCCAAGGTGGCGTGGTCTTTCACTTCAATGATGTCACCAACAGCCAATCCTACCTGGTGGATGGAAATCAAAATACTGCTGGAAAACTGCCTTGTGCGTTTGCACACAGGTTATTTTGTAGCTATTTATTTCCTTCACGAACGAACATGACAACGCCTCGCACACAGATAAGCGTCGTATGTGCTAGTCTGTGTCTGTGCCTTAGCAGTTTTTTTACAAAACATGTTAGGAATGTCAAAACAGATTATCACCATCACACCATGGACATCGGAAGGATTTTTTAGAAAGGGCCATTGGCGGAGTTTTCCAAACATTTTTCTATGGGCAGGGGAACATTTTTGCTGAAATTTTTAAAAGCCACGAGGGCCTTGGCCCCCTGCCTCCCTTCCGACGCCCATGCATCGCACCACATTGTAAAGTAATTTAAACGAATTTGTGAGACTGAGTGGACTAAAGTGTATGTCAGACAGTTACAAAAATATGCAATAAAAATATTTAGAAAATCAGGCTATGTCTCAGACTAAAATGACGTTTGTTTCTAACTTGCGAACATGGTTAGCAAAGTAATTTATTTTCTTTCTGGCCTAAGCGAAACAAAAGTAAAACTATTTTTCATAACCTCACCAGCAAGTTCATGATTATGATCATCATGACAATGATGAATGATGTGAAAATGATATAAGTGATTGCTTCATAATTGACTCGTAGAGAGTAATTAGTGGAATCGCCGAAAAAGAGGTCACCGAAGTCCATTTCTCCAACCATCATCACTGTGGTTCGAATTATTGAACTAAATGGTTGTTCGTATTGGCTCTGTAAAAGCATGAACTGGGGTCATAGAAAAGATGTAGCTTACCCTATTAAGAGCTTTCTGTGACAAAACCTTAAATTGAATAACTTCTCATATACAAGTTCATTCCTTGTAAATATTTGGCAAAATGTTTCGATGTAGTTTTTTTAAGATCTTTGAACCAGTGTGGTATGTTTTGAACTGATGCACCTTTTACAACATTGGTGTTTAAAGAACAATTCACTGATTACTTTTATCAACACACAATTAGAAAAATAAAATTTCCGACTTTGACTCCAAATACAAACTCCAAGTTCAATAGACAGTATATCGCCCTCTACACATAACTTACGTTTTTTAGACTTGGTCACTCTAATGATATTGCTTGCAGACTAGAAGACCTGAGTGCTTATTCAAAGTACAGACTGAACTTTCGATTATATGATTATTCACCAACAAGACCAGAATAATTCGATTCTCTATGAATCATTCGGTTTGACAATTTTTATGCCTAGCTGGATACCGTTCCGGATCTCAGTGGTTACGTTCTCGCCCAAAAAAATGATCGTTTTGTTGGTTCTCTGCGGAGCGAATCCCATAAACAGGCAACTGTCAAGACTTATATCGAAGCGGATTACCATTTCTTGCAAACGTTCTTTAATATTTTGCTGGGAGTCAGTCTTGACAATATTTAAAAATTTTTGGTAAACCTGCATAGTTCAGCTCAGCTTTTGCCAGATATTTCCGTGCATTCAAATTGTTTTCAGGTAGATTTGCAGCACTGCGCTTTCCAGTTTTTCAAACACTGAAAGTTTTTGTTTGTCAGTGATGCTGCCAGAGTTATCTTTTTACCCAATCAGGGCCACAACCAGCTGATATTTTCGCTGGGTGGGCTAAATGATGGTAACTTTTGCACCTAACAACTAAATATGGTTTTTGAAAATTTTGAGGGGAGGAGGAGAAATTGCCCGGTTCCCCCTCCCTGGTTTCGGGTCTGCACTCAATCGATTGCGCTTTTCAACAACCTGTTGTGTCTTGCCGCGAAAAATTCGTTGTCTTACTGCACAGAATAGGGTAACCGAATTGAAAAAAATTGTAAGGAACGGCTTTGAGTTATAAAGTTACATGCAGCATCATGTAATTGATGCTGAACGTACCTGATTTTGCAGCAGAGAGTGATAGGTGAATGCAAACGAAAGAATAAAGAGCAGAAAGACGAGAGAAAACTTCACAAACGTTTTGAAGACATCATTGAACATGACCACGTAAATTCCTAAGTACGGAATTTTTCTTATGTACAGCAGCAAGTCCATCCAGGACAAGAAAAGCGCCATTACTCCGCACTGCCATTGCCAGTTCTGCGAAAATCACATGTAAACAAGTCAACAGTTTGGCTAAGGATCACAACGCAATCTGCGAACAATGAAAGGCTTCGAAAAGCAAAACTACGTTTCGAACAATTATGAGCTCCGGTGTGAACTACGTATGTTTAGGTTGTTTCAGAGATAAGTTCCAATTTGTGAAAATTGCAAAACAAAACGACCCAGACGTACATTCTTATACGAGAAATATCAGATTTTGTTCGTTAAACTTAAAGTTGGTGAGGTTTCTACAAGAATAATGACATTAACACCAGTGACGTCACTGACGGGTAATTCCCGATGTGACCGGGTTTGAAGTTTTTCACAGAACAAACCAGACAAAAACTTTCGAAGCTATATGATTCAGCTGTAGCGAAGTACCTTCTGGAAAGTATNTAAGTTAAACATGANCGATGTAATCACGATTTTTTGCAGCAACTATTTGCTATTCTAAATGATGATGCAGAAGCACATTTTTCGAGCTTGGTGGTCACACAATGAGAGGTACTCACGCATATCTGTCTGTTCATCCTTGTTGAAAGGCGTGCATCTTTAAGAAACATACTAGTTCATTGTAAACTAGATTTAAAGGATAAACATGTAAAGCTAAAATCTTTTCCCAAAATTTATTTTGAAATTTTCGCAGTCAAAACATGTTTTCTTTTGGTTGCAGTCTCGCAAGGATCATCTCAGGAAAATGTCAAATAGGAGACACTGTTTTGTAAAACTACATCAAAACGGTACAAATTTTGTACTTACCAAAAACGATTTGTTGTGCGGTTACATCACTGCTCAGCATAAACAGCAGTGACTCTGCGCATAAGTAGCGAGACCGCGTGATATTCGAATTTGTTTCAACAACAATCAACGTTACCATCAACCAACGAAACTAAAAGCGATGCAAATAAAGGTTGTTATCCTCTTTGGAACTTAGAGAAAAGATGTCATAAATAACCCATTTCTGAAGTAGCTGTGATCAAAAGCCAGCTCCTACGAACTACAGCGGTTTAAGAGTTTTCAAACTGTTCAAGATCTGCAAACAAGAAAGCACCTCGAGCAATGCTGTGTGCAACTGTGGTTTTCCGTTTAGTATAAAAATCGGTGCAGCTTGGCTGACGAACAAAAAAGGTGCGCCGCTTATGATTTCTAAACAATGCTGATAGCGTGCGACCAGCAAGCGTTCACTTCTAAGTTTGGAGTGTGATTAAATTACTTTCTTTAATTACCACTGTGTAGGGCAGGGGCGTGACTCTTGACTTTATAATCGCTCAACGCGAAGGACTGGCACATGCCGTTTAATATTGTTTAATGGAAAATTAACTTAAATCTAACAAGCTCACAATGGTTGATGCAATATCTAGCGTTTAAATAAGCCTATTCACTGGCAACTGCAAAACGCTGGTGAACAAGTCAAAAAGATGTTGTTTAGTAGGGTCGTTGGATATCTTGAGTCCATTGGTTGACTCCGAAGTGTTCGTCTGGATTGCAATGTCGCTCTAATAAAGGATAGGTTTTCACCTTGAAACGAATGGCATGGTGCGTTGTTTAAAATAAAACCTTTTGAAGACCAGTCTTCCTTGATTTGGAAAAAAACGTTACGTTAGTGACAACCTACAACTGGATATGCAGCGAATGATTTGGAAATGATGCACAGCTTCACTTTGTGCAACTATGAAAAGCTCAAGGCAAGCAGTAATTTTACATGAGGGCAGACAGATTTTCTTACCATTCTAAGCCCAGTTTCTTGTTGGAAGTTTTTAACAAGGACGTCATACTTTTCCACCTCCGACAACATTTCCGACGAGAAGGCGGCATCGTATGTATCGAAATCCAATCCCAGGAGAAGCCCCAAAACAAACAGGGCTATTTCCAAAAAGAAGATAGGCTGTAGAGCTTCTACTTGGTAGTTCCATATCTGAAGGACCTGGTTTGAGCACCAATAGACAATGGTAAGGCGCTGTAAAGAAGCTGCAATAGAACTTTATCTCCACAAAAGTGTTGTTTTTAAAGTAACATCGTTTGTTACACATGTATTGATGTTATTCATTTCGATAGATTTTAATCGAAGTTCTGTTTGAAACTCCAATGGTAGTATTGTTGCGATCGGAAATCCCGAGCGGCATGTGCGCAAAGCTTCACACTATGGCAGCAAGCAACAATAGAGATCACCCGACGAGATCACTCTATTATTGTTTGTTCGCTCCACATATATATATATAGTGCTTTTCTTCAGGCACATCCCGTTCGCGGTGAATCACAAATTTAACGCAACACCCCCGGAGAGGTTGCAACAGTATTAATGCTCTTAGTACGCAGTTTGTGCTTGTCTTTATTTTTACGTAGACCTGTCTGCTGCAACATCGAGACACTTCATATGGATATACGTGCATGTCTCAAAAACACAGGAATTTTTTTACAGTAACACAAAAAGCTTTTCACCATGTTTGATATTGCGTTGATCAAATAATTTTGCATTTCCAAAAATTTTATTCATCAAAACATTATGACTTTCACGGGATTGAAGTAAAACCAGACATTATTAGACTTAGCATTTCAAGAAAATGAAAAGTCTCTTCTTCGCTTGAAAAGAACCTACTTGACTTACCAGTAAACCCAAGTTCAAGAAGCAAAAAACCAAAATTGTTATCCGAATCGGATCTTGCCAAGATTGTTTGTACAAGCAGGAGTCTCCCCACTTTTTTTGAGCTCCCTCAAGAACATAATAGCAGCCAGGTGTCCAGCTGGGTTCAAATGTGTTTCTTGGGTAGACGGACATCAGATACAAAAATCGTTTAAACTCCGAGTCTTCTTCCACTATCAGCGATTCTGAGTGGTTGCGCAAAAACATATAAAAGTTATTTATCTAATGCGTTAGGGTTACATTGAGGCATGATGCACTCAACCCTTTTCTTGCGAAACCTCAAGCGAAAGAAGATAAAGGCCAGCATGCCATTCATAATGTTGTAATAGCGCTGAAACCACATGCATTTCGCAAAGAACAAACGGTGAGTGAGTGGCGAAGTTGCATCTGTTCTCGGATTACCACTTAGAAGTCCATGCTTTTCGATGCGCAGGCTCTTTTACACTGCTTTCACATTGATATGCTTGGTGTTTCAATAACACGCAAATTTTGTCTGATTGAACGCATTTAACACACACATATTTACCAGAAACTATTCGTGGCGACGTTGGAGTAAGGCAAAGCTTTTATCTGCTTTCTCACCGTTGCAGAATCCGCATGTTTTTGCACATCTGACTTCCATTGCCTGCCTGTTCGTTTCGCAAAAACCACTTTGCTTGAAAACAGCGCAGTACGTGCTTCGATCACTGCACAAGTCCAGTTTTTGAAAACACTCGCTCCACTGAGACGGTTGACCTTCGTTGTGAACCCGATAGCAGCAGCCTCTGGCCTCGCAGTTGAGTCTGTCTGTTCCCGGAGCCCCACAAGCTCGTTTTTCTTCTTTCTTAACACTGCACCGGGGATCCTCTGTATTCGCATTAAAGTTACAATAATTGCGAATGCGCGCATTGCCGTCTTTGATGTCATCAGAGTACAGCAGTGGAACACTTTTCTTTCGCGGTCGCCAGCTATTCGCCATAGCATGAGGCAAAAATACGCGTGTACATCGTATTGCCTTTTAAAAACTTTTATGAGAGATCCCAGAGATACAAAATAAGTTAGGAAAAACTGTCAAATTTCCAACTTTCAAAACTCGGTGATATTTTGTTGCTTTTTTCAATACGCTGACATTAGTTTTGTAAAAACGTTCAAGCAACAAAGGTCAATATTGGTACACGAAAAGCGGAAGTGCTAAATAGCCTTATGATAAATACTACGGCCAAAGCAAACGATACAACTGACATCTTGCAAACGTTTCGATAACAA
>JGI24159J19872_10009440_pt1 | contig 12783 bp, 6 predicted proteins | sample Ectturendosymbi4_FD_19872 | JGI IMG/M metagenome (IMG submission 19872)
AATGTGCATATTGAAAAAGCTAATAATTGCTTATTTCAGGCTGTTTGTTGTTCTGACGGTGTGCACTGTTGTCCAAGCGGTTACAAGTGTGATGTTTTCACTGGAACTTGTCAAAAACAAGATTCTATTCCATGGAGTATATATTGTAAGTAGGTACCGAAATTTTAATTATTGAATTATAGTCTTTGATACTTTTTATTAAATGAATGATTTGATCTGCAGCTGAAAGTTTGTCCAAGTCTCAAGTCCATTCCGACAGTGAAAGTGTTATTTGTCCTGATGCACAATCAGTATGTCCGGATGGAACAACTTGCTGCAAGCTGTCATCTGGTCAATATGGATGCTGTCCATATCCAAATGTACGTTGAACATATTGTTCAATTTAGCCTGGTCGCAGCCCGCTGGTGCTTGAATGGTAATTGTTGCTGTAACGCTAATTTAATGAATGCCGTATTTATTCGATTGTAAGCCGCGGCTTATAAATTTTTTTTCCATCATTTCGTGCGGCTTACCATTAAGAGCGGTTTACGTTGTTTTTTCTTTATCTTATCCAAAAGGTCTAGAAACGCCCAGCTTTTTCTTGGCTACGTTTTGTCGACCAAACTCTCTTTTCGCATTCTGCTCCCTTCAGTATCATGTGGACACTCCATCGCAGGAGGGATCATGATGAACAGAAGGCAGTTTTAGTCAGTGACGGATCTACCCATTGACCAAATAGGCCATGGCCTAGGACAGTGGTTCCCAACCTTTTTTATGCCGTGGCCCACTTGGCGCTCTCAGCAGAACGTCGTGGCCCACCATCGCAGAACAATAGAAAACGCTACTCTGTCTTCATTTGGGCACAAATATGAGCAAACAAAATATGTGCTTTACGATAATACATCAAATTATATTCAATATTAGCATCAGCAACGCAAAGCAGACCGCGAGATAAACTTCAGTTCGATTTTTGCTCTTGTGTGACGTTTTCGACAAGATTGTGAATTCTTGACTGCCTTGTGGAAAGAGCGCATCTGAGATTGTCTTCTGGCGTAAAGTTGAATCGGTTTCGAGATTTTGCTTTCACGTGCAGAAGGGTAGGGAATACAGATTCACATAAGTGTGTGCGGGGAAGAGAAGTAACTATCGGAGAGCTTCTTTTCAAACATTTGGATAAACGTCAGACACCTTCAGCCAAAATCACAAATTTTATTAGTTTCGAACACGTATTTGGCCCCAGAGTTGTTCCGAAGGTCGATGAGTTCATCTTTCATGCAATCCGCAACATTCTCGACTGGAACAACAAAACGATTTTTCACCAAATCCAAGTTTGATTTGATGATTTCGGGAAATTACAGCACAAATTCCTTACGAAGCCCTCCAAGGTGTTGAACAACTTTCGATGCTATATCAACATTCGCTCCATCACCAGCCGCCGTGGCAAGATTCTCGAACAAACAAAATTTCCTGCTTGAGCTTTTCGCTTCCAATTGTCAAGCTTTTTCACGAATGCGCTGAGGTGTCAGTGAAATCGACGATTGTCCTCCCCCTTCTTTGTAGTTTCAAATTAACTTTGTTGAGTTGTTGAAATATGTCAGCAAGACATTCCAGGCGGGAAATAAAATGGTTATTATCGTGACAGGATACCATTTCGTTTTTTCCTTGATCGTTGAGAATTTATTTTAATTCTTATCCCGCTAAGTTGCATACTGCTCGATGCGTGCATCTGAGCTTACTATTGTGCATACTAAATCAGCCTGATATGTTTGGCAATTTAAAACACACAGATAGATAGAAAGCTTGACAGAAAACCGGTTTAACGACATTGCGTCGTCAGCGATGTTTCAGGTTCACGAGAGGTGCTTCTCACCATCTCTCAGTGAATTTAAACATACCAAAATGCGAAATGGCGCCATGGCCCACCTAAAAACCGCCTGTGGCCCACCGGTTGGGAACCACTGGCCTCGGAGCCCGGGCTTTTGGGGTTCCGCGCAACTCCTTCCTATGACGACTCATTACTAACTTGAAATTTGCGAAACTGCGCAGAGGCATAACTTCACAGTTTACTTCGAAACGAGCAAAAATGCAAACGTCTAGACCAGGAGCACCCCAAGTGCGGCCCGTGGGAGAATTTCTGCGGCCTCCGTCTGGGCTCATAACCTACTTAAGTTATATTGCTTATGACGAAGAAAACTTAGCAGTTGTGGACACATATTACCCAGGTGTTTTGAATTTTTGTACTGCAACTAATCCAAAGGTAACGGGCTTCCAAACCTCGTAGTCCAATACACAGCACAGACCTCTTTTTAGCCCACAAGACCAACAAGTCAAAAATCGCGGCTTCAAATACTTCAGCGCAAAAGTCGAAAATTGTAGCCTATATAATCGATTTTTTTCATAAGTTGCGAATAACGCAGACAAGCCTATTTGCTTGGTTTGTAGTTTGTAACCGTTCTGTTAATATCAATTGTTGTTTCTTATCATTTATTAGTTCTTAAGGCAATGTGAATTGCATGTACTGGTATAGGTGGTAGTAGGCGACCGCATTTGTATTGCTAAATTTGCGGTGGTGCTTTTTGAGGCATTTCTGTTTCAGACAAAGTCAGTTTCCGTATTTCCGATCATTTTGTGGAACCAAATGTGTACGAAAAGGCGTATTCAAGATGAGGCCCGCACAGGCCCGTAACCCACTTGGGACACCAGGAGGGGTGAAGTGTTTTCTGAGAAGGGCCCACATTTTTAAACTATGTCCAATAGTTTTCAACTCGGCCCAACACATTTTTCCAGGGAGGGCGAAAATTTTTCTAGGTGGGCTGCGCGCCCTAGTGACGGGCCTGTGGCCGCACATGTATGAACTGGGAGTTTCGTTGTGTTGAAGTTACCAAAGAATTTTTGTAATTTGTTACCCTAGGACAGTGGTGCTCAAACTTTCTGGCTCGTGGGCCACATTTGTCTTTCAGAAACCTTTCGCGGGCCACAAGAATTAATAATCTCAGTAAAAATTATCTAAAAAATTCTCTTTTAAATGATTAAAGTGTTAGTTTTCTTTCCAATGAAAATTGCTTCGCGGGCCACGGTTTGAGTGCCACTGCCCTAGAATATACAATCTTAAAGCTTACGCCGAAATTTACAGACAAAACTTAATGCAGCCCATGCCCAGAAAACTTTGGGCACCGCTGGTCTAGACGCTCATCAGTCCAATAACCCCACGATAATATTGTTTACTACGCAATATAAGTATGACAAAACTGCTTTTCATCGGAGTTCTGCAGTGTCTGGCGGTCTTGCGTTGTTGCGAGCTTTTTGTCAGTGGACTAGATTGCTCGCAAACAGAGGTTGCTTGTTCAAGTTCTATATGTTTGTTAAATCAGTTCGAACAGTTTCTCGTTAAACGTGTCTACATTGGGCGCACTTCATATGGCTAGCAATAATAGTTAAGCCACAGCAGTGACCCACACCAAGCGAATCAATCACAATTTGTTGCGTTAAGGAACATAGCAACACATCGTCAGTCCTGCGCAAAAGTCGACGTAGAAGTAAATAGAAAAACTACGTACTGTTACTTAGATCAAAACTCAAGGTTACAATTACAAAATTGAGCCCAGTTAGAACTCCTCCACTAAACACACACAGCTGCAAAACTGTTAAACAAACCCGAATCGCAAAGGTTTATTCAGCACACTGATTGACAAACAAATCTGAGCTGTTATTTTCACATATTTTCTAAACTTTTTAGATGAAAATAAGTTAGATTCATGATTTTTAAGTTTCTTTCATCATTTTCTCACCCTCATGTGTGTTTGGTAATTCATTGTTCTAAACCAGGGGCGGGCAACCTTGTCCGACCTGCGTGCCGAAATCGGCAAAATCAATGACAATATTCTTCTGCGTGCCAACCAATTTGTGAGAACATACCAATTGACATCCTTTAAGGTGTATGTGAAGAGTCTTGAGGAAATGATACAAATTCACCCAAACAGTGAAAACACAATATAACCAAATTTGCATTTATTCACCTTGAAAACAACGCCCAACAAAAACAATGCTTTGCCCCTTTCAAAACAAAACATGCACAAAAAACAAGACTTAGTTAACCTTTCAAAGAAAATATCAGTCGGACAAAAAGCTTTGATTATTTTTCTTGTGCTATATCAGTGAGACTTCTGCTGCTGCATTACCGCTGACAGAGATTTTACATTGGGTTTATATTTTGTGACCTTCAGAGATATACACGAACTACTAGTTTCATCGCTCAGGCTTATCCTATTACGAGACTTAATAAAGTTNGGCTGATACGACTCTGTTTGTAGCCATATGGCATCAAAAGCACATAAGGGTTAAATTAAATAACAGATTGTTAACAAACGAAGATGAAAAATGGACACCGAGTGTCATCAGATAATACTGCGACTTGTAAGTTGTTAACTTTTTCATTTGAAGGGGGGGGGATCTCGTTTCCGAGGCCTCGCTCACGTGCCGGTAGAAGTGCTTGTGTGCCAGGGCTTACCCACCCTGGTCTAAACTGAAGAAGCTCTCTTCATAGCGTTGGGAATAGGAATAAAATATACGTTATGCATTAATAACTTACCTTTCCATTTGAAGATCATACTTCTCTCTGTGTCAAATTCAAATTGGGTCATATCGCACCTTGTTAGGTATTGCTAATGGACGAATTTAGCTTATATTAAACTGCAATGTAAAAATCTGATGTTGAAAAAGGCAACCATCTGATGTTAACGCGACTGACTCCGGTGGCAACACTGGGTATGTCACATTTTGCAAAATCAACAAGATTTTTCGTAAACATATTTTTAATTTTTGTCAAAATGTCTTTGCGGGCCGTAGTTTCGAGACCCCTGCTCTAAAGCATTAGAGAACGAAGTCGAGAGAACGCTTGCTATGAACTATAGTTTTTTATTCAGGTCACCTGCAACATAAACGCGAAAGGCCAGACATGGAACGAAATATATGAATAGTGGCAAGGTCCAATGAAAAGAGCCTGAATTCACAACCTTAACTAATAAAGTGTGTGGTGGCACAAATATACAAAGCAAGCAAGCTCACGTTCTATATTATAGATCGTAATCAAAGACTCGGGCTCAGCCCGAGCAGCCACTAATTCAGTTACTTTGCACGTGAAACTAAGAACTTTGTGCCGAGTAAAAGAACTGGACTGGTGACATACGATAAGCTTTCCATCAATTGTTTCCAAACTCGCGTCTATGACGTGAAGATCCAAGCAGGTTTCATGAGATTTCCCTATCTACTACTATAGAAACTTTGTGCATTTGTGATCATATATCTCTAGAGTTGAAATGCCAAGGTCCACTTTTAAAGTGAAGGTTCGGTGCCTGCATGACGACGCTCTCACTTTTGCTGATGTTTGGTCCATTCCAGCATACAATCAGTTCATCGCTCATATCAAACCTTTCTTGTTTGTACAGTACAAGCATTTAGAATCCAGGACCCTCCAAACGTTTTTGTCCGGGGGCCACATAAGCCATTACACAATAGTTCGAGGGCCGGACGTTTTACGTAATGTGATTGTTTCGGGATATGTTACATTCTCCCAAATCAAATATTTCGCAAATAGATTATTTTTTTATCATTGACAAAATGACTTCGAGGACCGGATGAAATGACATCGCGGGCTACTTTTGACCCGCGGGTCGTAGTTTCGAGACTCACCGCGGACTTCACGTTTGTTTTCTAGAACACTGCCGATACTCTCAACTACGGACTTCGAATGATAGCTGCAAAGTATGTGGGCTATATGCTCCAGAACAAGCTCTGCTCCCAAATAAAGATCAGATCTTGTGAACACACTATGATGCACGTCTTTGTCATATTTACAATCACAAAGAGAATCGTGGTGTCTGTAGATGTTGACACTCAAATTTCTGACCCCTTCCCAATGTCTGGCACTTGACATAATAGCGCAGGTCTAATGATTTCATTTGTGCAGTAATGGCTGTCAGTCCACACCAGGAATAATGTCAGCGCTCTTGCGAAGGGGTTAACAATACCCAACACCAGCTTTTTTTGAGGAAAATGTTAGGTACCTGGTTTGGACCTGTAAGGACTCGATTTCTCTGATTCTAGGGACACGATTTTCTAGGGACCCGTTTTTCAATTCTAGGGACCCGAATCAGGTCCCTGAAACACCTTAAAAGACCGCCCAACACACATTACTTTTGATTGGTGTGGCACAGGGACAAGGTCAAACGCCAGTCAAATAATAAATTCTGGAACGAACACCGTGAATAGGCCAACAAGTGAACTAATAAACCTGAGCTTGCATAGCCCCTTCCAATGACATTACGACTAAACTGCCATTGAATTGCAATTTTATCAAAACCAGCATGTCTTCCACCCAGCTGATAAATAGGCAACTTGGCATGATCGCATGCAACAACGCAGCGACAGTTCTTGTCACTGTTGTGATTCGTGGAGGGTGTAGGTTTTGAGTACAATGCCTTGACCTTTGGCAACCTGTGAAGATGAGGGAGTGCGCTTTGAATCAAATGGCTCGACTTCCGAAAGCTGAGTAATGTAACCTGTTGCGCTTGCTCAAAGTCGATTCGCGCCGAGCGCAAATTTTTTATTGACTACCTAAAAATTTACAAACTTTGTAGTGTTGCTGCGAAAGATTTCCCGCGAGCATGTCAGATTTCCCGGGAATGACATTCCCAAATTGCCCACTGTTTCCTGACCTGGCACGCACATAATCCTGGACAATGCGAACCAAAATCTGAAGTTTATAAATGGCGCATGAAATCTTAACAAACCTCAACGCGGTTGCAGGTTTACAATTAATTATAGTTTGTGGGAGTGTGTGACAACGTTTTAAATAAGCGCAATCGCGTAAGTTAGCTTAATGGTGTTTTAAGGACCCGAGGGTTTCTAGAATTGAAAATCGGGTCCATAGAATAGAATCAGAGAAAACCGTGTTCCCACCAGAGATGAGCATTGGTCTAGATCCGGACTATAGCTAATTTTGTTGAATTTTGATTGGATCCGGACTATAAATCTCTTCAAAATTTAGGATCAGGACCGGATTTGGACTGAGTTAATGGAAAAGAAATGGGGCATTTTTGTGGTGAAAAGGCTGCATTTTTCGAATTTTTTGGACTTTACATCTGCAAAATCTTTTGGACTGTGGTTGGACTTGGACCGAGTTTTAAAAAATCAGGACTGGATCTGGATCGCAAAATATGACAGTCCGCTCATCTCTGGTCCCTGCAGGACCATACCAGGTGCCTAACATTTTCCTTTAAAAAAACACTGAGTTAGCGGTCCCCAAAGTCCGACCCGCGGGCCAGATCCGGCCAGCGAAAGGTTCCAATCCGGCCCGCGAGCTTTCCTAAGGATGTTTAGTATTGTAGCAATTTCGTGTAGATAAATTTACGTGAGACGTAATTACACAAAAAGCAAAAAAATGTTTGCTGTAATTGAGAAAACCCAACTTTCCGCGTTGATCAAAGTTCAACTACAAAAATTTAGGAGTTTACATGCAGTGTGTATGAAAGTGATTTACTGCCATTCGTTTGTAATGTGTTGCGAACAACACAGACAAGTAAACGTAAATACTGTATAGAGAATTGTTACGTCATACCTAATATTGTACCAGGGATGCCGGGTTGGCTTTTAGCGCCAAATTGCAGACTTTCGGGCTTATTCAAAGTGGTTTGGCTTGAGAAATGCTGTTTGGCATGTACGTCAGAGTTATGGTATGTTTTGGACCTGTTTTTGTGGTGTTGGCAGAAAATAAAGTTGGTTGACATGTTTTAAAAACCTGTCTGCTTTGAGCTTAACTTTTAGATTTTTTCAGCCTGTTTGACATTTCTGAAGCTGTTATAGCGTATTTTACCTGGAAGCGATTTGGCGTATTTAGTCCATGTAAGGCTGCGAAGCTTGATGTTGTTTCTGTGGGTTCTCTGTAATTGCATTTTGTAATAATGTAGATATTTTGTGGCATTGTGACATATATAACATACTCATTGCTCGTATACCAGACTAAAATTAAAAATTGTGGCATGGTGCATGTTTGTATTTTCACAACCTGTATTTTGTTGCTTCAAATATCTACAGTATTTCTTAAGAATTTTCTATAAGAGCAGATGGTACTTTTGGAGATTAACGATATTTATACGCAATGATACCATAGCAACATCGAATGTTTGCCATTGCCCACCTGGGTAATTCAAAACCGACAGCCGTCGACCTGTTTTGGTTTGTTTGGCATATTTCTGAAGCTATTTGGCATATTTTGATGAGCAATTTGACATTTTTCTTCCGTAAGGAACTGGCAACCATTGTGCATGTGCTCGGCCTTGGCGCCTAAACTGCTGTCGACTCTACACTAGCTTGCATAAGTGCTGAGAAATTTGTACAAAGTAGCAGGCATTTGAAGTTGGAAATGTAAGCGTTATCTGGCATTTGCAAAAAGAATTCCAGAAGCACAAGTAAAAATTTTGATTGGCAAAACCGAGGTCTCAGCAACACTGTGTGTATCTTTTTTCGTAACTCACAGTTCATCATTTGTTCATTATCTTCTCCAAACTGCTATCCCGCCAGCAACTTCCAACATCTATGCCAGAAAATTATTATTCATTGTCGGTGGGCATTCCATGACAATGTTGCGATAGCCTCGCTCCCTCGCTGAGTAACATGTTCGACTCAAAACAAGAATGTCGTGGGTGGTGCGACACCAGTTCAAAGCATTATGAGGGCTATGTTTGACATTGATAAAGTTGATTGACTGAAACGTTGTTGATATATGTGGCAGATAAGGTTGTGCAATGATGTAATATTTCTAATCATTGTTGTTTATGAGCTTGCTGGCTTCTTGATGTTATGTGTTTGCGTCTCACAGCCAATATTAAAGCATCCATCCAATCGACACTACGACACATAGCCATGAACAGGCCTTCCTTGACTCGCCCTCACTTGCGCTTTTCCAAGCACATGTAGTGCTCGAGGAAGCACATGATCACTTCCGTCACACCTCATGACTTTTGGCGCAACCGCTTGCCGGCAATGCGTAAACAACTCACAACGTGATTTCCCAATCTGATATTTCGAGAATTTTCTATTACGCAGTGAAAGAAAGCGCGAACGTGATAAAAGTAACAAGACTTCGCTCCATTTCACGAAAACTGCGATTTTCGCTTCATTTGGATCACTATCGAAACAAGCATGGGAGATTTGCAGATAACACTGGCCAGCTCATGCATTTTTTAATTTTTGTATTTCGGATCCATACAGATTGATACTGTGGTGTAGGTTGTAGGTTACCCTGAGGGGCTAATAAGCAAACGAATTTTTGGCGATTTGTTGGCGGGGCGGGACGTCAGGGCGACTCTCTGATGGAGAAAGTTAACAAGTCAATGCTAATTTCGCATAGGACCTGCAGACGAAACAAGGCCCGGGCATTAGCTTACTAAAACGATCTCTTGCTGCGATGTGCTGGTGGGAAATACATGGCAACTCTCTATGTGGAGGAAGTCAGTACACTTGGTAACAAGAGACTGTGTTACGGAAAACCTTATTAGAAACAAAAAATACAGAATTGGAACGAAATTCTGTCAATTTGAATCCAAGCACGGGTGCTTCACCATGCGTACTGCGGTTGTTGGCTGATAAAGGTTCTGTTAAATTTTTTCAAGATTTGGACTTTCAAACTTTTCAGCTCATTTTGGATTTAGAAAAAAAATACAAAAATGGAACGAACAATTAATAGCACTAAGTTTTCTGTATGCTTTCGAGGAATCAGTCGACTGCGCTCTGCTTTCATCTTTTTGCGATGATTCAAACTGCACATATCTATAATCAATTACGTGTGAACGAAATGCTGCCCGTCCTAGAAATGAAAGAACTCAGTCCAAACCGCTGAGAAACAATGAAGTTTTTGCATACATTTTTGCATAACTCTAGCCACTGCCATATTGCTTTCCGCTCAATATACTCTAACGACATTCAAAATGCTTGGAGGAAATGGAAGGTATACCGCGATCGGCAGGTGATCAGCATTAAATAAAATAACGTATCACTGGAAGGCCGTTAATAAGAGTTTCTCGAACACCTGTTAGTTGGGAGCTCACGTCAGAAACGATGTAGGCAATTGAGACAGTCTCAAACAGCAGAAACTATTGTTTAGACAGTCTCAAACAGCAGAAACTATTGTTTAACTTTAGACAGTCTCAAACAGCAGAAACTATTGCGCACAAAACGTCCGACGTATTCGTAGGCTGGACCTTGAATCACTCTTTATATCGGACTTCAGAAGAAATTATTGACCATACCTAGAGAAAATCTGAAAACGTCCGAAAACGATCCAATTCTATTCTTCGCACAAAAACAATTAACGCATATGCAATTTATTGAAAAAATGTTATGGAAGCATTTAATACCCACACAGCAACAGGGCTATATAATTCAAAAATATTTTTAACGTACATTTGGAAATGGACAGCATCCATATTGGCCAGATGACAGCTTGCAGCAAGTTGTTCCATCCGGACATTCTGATCGTGCATCAGGACAAATCACACTCTCACTGTCGGAATGGACTTGAGACTTGGACAAACTTTCAGCTGCAGATCAAATCATTCATTCATTACTGGTATCTCAAACACTACATTCAAATTTGGGATTACTTACATTTAATACTCCGTAGAATAGCATCTTTTTTATGACAAGTCTTTCCAAAAACATCACATTTGTAACCTTGTGGGCAACAGTGCCTCAAGCCATTACAGCAAACAGCCTGAAACATTCAATCAATGCATTTTTTAAAACCAGAGGATAAATATATAACACTGCCGAGAAAGTTTAATTCTTTAATTGTGCAAGTAAACAAAAAATATGTGCAAACAGATCTGCTTGAACAAGAAAAAAAACTTAAAATTAAAAAACAAAAGCGCGCTAAAAATCAAGCTGATATTTCAGACCAATATAAGCGAGAAGGAAAATGGAGACAATAACCTTTTTCCTTGAAGATCAACATTTACAGATCTTGCAACAATCAACTGAAACATCATAAGCGTGTTTTTAAAAATTTTAGTGTGAGCACAATTAACGCGTAACTGATGTTCTGCCTCGTTTCATGTAATTTTTCAGTAAGAAAAAACTTTCTAAAATAACAAAATTAGCAAATCCATTACAAAACGTTGAAATAAACAAAAGTTCATGAGACCAAAAATTAAAAAGACTAATGGAAATCACAAGCGTGACGGTGAAACCATACAAGGAAGTCTTCAAACACTAGTATCCATGCCTCATAAACCGCATGTAGCTTGCAAGATTTGAGCATCACTAGCAGAATTTCAAAACTGTGATAAACGAGATGGTAATCATTGCCTTCGACCTGCTCATAATATTACTAACACCTCTTATTTAAGTGCATAACCTACATTTGGAAGCGGACAGCATTCATACAGGCCAGTAAATTGTCCGCAACAAGTTTTTCCATTCGGACATTCTCTTCCATCAGGACAAACCACATATGCACCGTCCGATTTGGACGAGCTCTCAACTGCAGATTAAAGCATTCATTTAATAAAGAGTATCGAATACTGCATTCAAACCATGGCGATTACTTACTCTTAATACTCCATGGGATAGCATCTTGTCTTTGACAAGTTCCAGCGGAAACATCACACTTGTAACCGCTTGGACAACAGTGCACACCGTCAGAACAACAAACAGCCTGAAATATTTAAATATATCAACTGCAAAATTTTAAGGAGCAACATGTGTATTAGCCTCGTGCTGTGTTTGGTAATGACAGGGCTTGCATAAGTTTATTACAGTCAAAGAAATACAAATCTGGCACAAAATTCTTGCTCAATACTCTGATCTAATCTCTTGTGAATAAAATTGAATGTACACCGTACAGAACAGAAAGACCAATTTCGATGAAGCAAAATGACATTATAGGCGCAAAAATTGACAGTTTTAGGGTCAAACAGAGCAGTCATGAGGTACAGCTAACACCTTCAACGAATCACGGCCCGTGTAATTTAAAGCAGAGCATAAACAAACTTTTTGCATAAAAAAGCAACTCTTTCATTTGATTTTCATTGCATTGTACTTCAAATTCTAACGTTGACAGCAACTGAGTCGCTTTCACGAGTGTCAAACAGTAATGACGTCAGTTAATTAGTTGATTTCACTGAAACCTTCAAAGCGTTCCACAAAATAGTAACTAGCGCCGCAACATGACGAGTTATACATGTGTGAAAGCTATTTTCAGCAGGCCAACTTCGAAACAACAATCTCGATGAAATCAAGATCGAAGATTTATGTAGAAACCCGAAGGTATTAACTTATTTGTCCATAACGAAACTTAAGTGCTAGTCCTATAGAGTTTTAATTTTGTCGTGAAAAGTTTTGAACAAATGTTGATGACACCATGCAATGGGTTCAAACGCATCAGTTGCAACACGAAATATTTACACTAAACGAAAAACAACCTACGCCGGATGTTCACTTTGCACATGACTGACTAGCATTGTCCGGTTTTTCACGAAATAGTTTGCTCATTGCGAAAAATGCGTGAACAATACATGCAATAGCGGAACAGTGGCATAGCGAGGCTAAGTGTCGCCCGAAGCTGACCACAAAAGTGCCGCCCTGTCCACCATTCTAAATGCTTACAAGAATTTAAAATGAAAGATTGTGTCNTGCCAGGTCAGGAAAAAGTGGGCAATTTGGGAATGTCATTCCCGGGAAATCTGACATGCTCGCGGGAAATCTTTCGCAGCAACACTACAAAGTTTGTAAATTTTTAGGTAGTCAATA
>JGI24159J19872_10009441_pt1 | contig 12783 bp, 7 predicted proteins | sample Ectturendosymbi4_FD_19872 | JGI IMG/M metagenome (IMG submission 19872)
AATGATAGAACCCATGCAGTGTTCACCTGAAGTGAAAATTACTTGAAAGAAAAGTTAGATGGTCAAAGCATTTATCAAAAAAGTTGAAAAAACCGCAAGCAGGTTGGTGATTTCTTGTTAGATTCTTTGAAACCCTGCTGGCGTGCCTCTAGGGCTGCCTATTAACTGCTAATTAATGTTTTAATTGACTGTGTGCACGACTTAAGAGCTGGCAAAAGTTGTCCAATCGTGACAAGTTTCTTCTTTGTGTAATGTACGCAAAAGGCGGAGAATTATTAAGGCGGGGCATTATTAAGCTCTATTTGACACTAGATAATTGTTAATTGGAAAAATCATAGACATTCGCCCTGGAGTAATACTTCTTACTGATAGGCTTAATCGCACAAGACGCCAGCATTACAAAAAATTCCGGCAGTGCGTAAATTTCATAAACACATTTGCAGTGTGACTGACTGTTGTTTTCTGCATGCTGTGCTTTGAGCGTCAGGGCAGGCTTACGTTGGACTAAACCTTATTAGTACCGCAACAATATTGAAGTGATCACAATTTGGTCTGGTGTAAAATTTTATGTAGACTTTTCCATGGCCTGTGGCCACAGGGAGCATTCGGGGTAGTGCCCCCCAAAACCTTCATGCCCCCAGATTTTGTTGTGCCAAGAAAACTTTTTCTTAAAACATATAACAAAAGAAAAAACCTTGCCTCCTAAAAATGTATTGTGATCCTCTCCAAACCTTAAAACCTGGATACGGGCCTGGAATTTTTCCCGTTTTTTGCCAGCCTGTTTGTGAATATCCCTGCTCCCGCCTCGCGCTCACCACGTGATAAATGACCGAAATAAGTGACCGCGAGATTTGCCTCCAACCTCGGGCCGCAGTCTTAGAAAATAGAAAAGCAGCGCGTTGGGGTATTCATTGCAATGCCCGTCGTCGAGGTCAGAAACTTTTGACAACCTTTAGTTACAGCGTCACAGAGACTAGTTCTTAGTTCTTATTCAAATAGAATTGCACACGTACATGGAAGCCAAAACAACATGGGTTTGTGATTAGGGTCACAATTGCTTGCGTTTTACATTTCCTAAAATCATTTTAATGCATCGTTTCGCGGAAGGCTTAAATGCTTAAAAGCAAACCAAAAGCTACTAACGTTGCTGCAGGTAAGCATGTGCATCCCCATCTTTCACGTTCGTTAAACTCTTAGAGTCACCAGAATAATGTTAACGCGGGATAGTCAACTTTTCTACTGCAACTAGTGTTTTCAAGTTCCTATAAACCGGGGCTGCAACGTCAAAAATGTCAAATTAGCACTTGGCTTTAACCATCTTTTTTCCTAATTCGCAATGAACAAGGTTTTCTCTCGAAACTTTTTCTCTGCATACAAGTTTCGCTTCATGCGGTTGTAACGGTATCTCTGTTTAACAATAAGCATGCACGACAGGGTTGGCATTTATCCTGGAGCAACCTGGCGCCGTCGGACGGGCAAAAATTCAGGTTTCAGCGACTTAAGTCGGCCTTTCTCAAATGCTACGGTGTCCGTCTGCCCAGCCACTCAGCGCGTTTTTCTCCTGCCACATTCAGTGGCAATGGTTGCTGGCTTTCCGTTCCTCTCGAGGCAATATCGTGTCATAAATGCCTCAGACGAGGTCATCCACAGATTAGTTATTATGACAGTTAATCGTTCGTCGTCGCTTAATTCCTCCATATTACGTTTCAAGAATTGTTCACTGCATCAACGCTTTTGTGTGTTGTCCAGATTCATTCATCAGCATCAACTAAGTCTATCTTAATCACATATCACGTCCCCTATTCGTGAAAACAAAAAAGGCCACTTAAACGTTTTGATGATCATAAAGTCGGGTTTATCATTCACCTTAGAAGGTGTGTGACAGTTTAATTTCTCACGCTAAATAGGACACAACAATGTATATTTATCTTGCAGTGGTACAGGGTCATTACAATAAATTGAAAGTGTGCAATGACTGCGACCGTCCTAGAGTCTTTGCTGGAAAGGGCAGTAGTTTGCCTTCACGGTAAGACTCAGTGAGGGCCGCAACCAGCTGAAATTTTCGGGGAGAGCGAATTGATTGTTACTTGTTGTTGTGCCTAACAACTAAAAAATACTCACTGGGGCTTTCACACTGTTTTTGAAAATTTCTGCCAATCGAGCAATTGCCCCCTCCTGGTTTCGAGCCTGATTCACTGGTGATGTCGTGCGTGATGTGCCTCTTTTTTTCGCCATCTTGTCTTGTATAAGCCGCCAGCTGTGTTGCTGCAGACGCATTGTTCTTTTCCTTTATTGTCTTGTGTATTTTTTTCCAGTTAATCCGCCGGAAAAACAAGGCAGTTTGCACGTTTTCGCCTAATTTGTATCTCCACGTATTCACAACATGTTTTTTTGAAAGAGTAACTGTGCTGCGTGATTGTTGACTGCGGACAGACTTTAAGTGAACGGTATAAACCAAATCTCTGCAACGGAGCCATGCTTGAGGTCTGGCTCCTTACAGTTTAAGTTTAGTCAAAATTTCGTGCATAAAAAAAGTATTTTCTTGGTGTAAGCAAATTGAGAAAAACCTGCATTGCAAGTTTCTCCGTTAGTTTGTAACAAAAAGCAAGAGAAACGATTTTGCTTATTAAGCGTTTGCAATCGTACTTTTAGATCCTAGAACCACAGCGCACGCAAGGAATACCTTACCCATAAACTTTTGCTTTATTAACATATCGTTAGTGTTTTTGAAAGTTTTAAAATAGGTGAATGATAGAAGGCTTAACAATTATGTTTCGGCTTGAGTCGATTAGGAAAAGGCAGTTTGCAATCGACACAGAAAACAATTAAAAGAACTATTTTGTCACACACTAGTACATTATACCTTTTACACGGCTAACTTTAGAGTCATCCCAGTTTTTTAGGTTAACGCAGAAGGATCTGAACCCTAAAATATTTGGAAGTTTGAAAATAAACTTAAGATATGTAAAGAGGTAAAAAGGTTTGTTCGAGGGTTAGAAAAGCAAACTTTTTTGTTTTCGTTGCAAACCCACGAAAGATACGCAGTCAGAAATTTAGAAAACGTACTTACGGAACAATAAGCATTTTTAGTACATCAAGACGCGTTTCTATGTATTTCAAACCTTGAGATTTTGATTAATTTCCTGAAATATTATCAACAGAAACTAAGAGGGAGTGCATCTTCCCGCATCGACACGCTCATAAAACCGCTTTGGCGCAAGTCTGAGGCATAGTTTACGAAGGTTTTCACAAGAAAACGGATTTCCTTGGAAATGCAACTAAATCGAACGAAAGCAAGTTTATTTAAAATTTTAAAAAGAACATTTACTGATGTTCGTTTAGATTTGTGGTAAAATTCCGGCAAACACTTTTTCTGTCTGGGAGATACAAATGTGGGCCATCGAAGCACTTTACCAGCATACTATACTCGTACGCAAGGCAGGACTACCCTTGTTAGGGTGGTATTACAGCCGTGATTTTCTTTGCGCAGGTAAACTACTTGATTTCTTGGGGTTTCAAGTAACGCAAAGCCATGACGGTTTCTTCTTACCATTTTTTCATCAACATCGCTGACTTCGTATTGCGAATCTGGTTGGTTTTGTAGTAGAGACTTAAATTGCGTTAAAGTCAATATATTTTTGCTAAAACAAGCATTTTGTTTTACGGAATCAGACTTGGACATCAACAGATTTGCCCAAATTAAGCTGAGCTTCACATCTCTGCTTTTGCAGACACATCGGTGCATTGCGTTTCACGCTCTGACGCTGTTTTAATGTTGTCCATCAAACAATTAATTTTTTGGAAATTCGGTTGTTTTTTGCACCTAATTACATTGAGAAACATTTTGGGTTGAAAATGCAAAAACATTCGTCGTCTTTGAATGGACTTCTTGCTTGCGAAAACATTAGAGAAAAAATGTTATCTTGAAAAAGTAGACTATACACTTGAAACAGGTTAGTTATATACTTTTCGCTTTCCTGTCTTGAAACACCAACGCCTTTCGGTATCTTTATCTTATTACACCTAATCATCACATCACGCAAGAGCAGTCATCAAAGATCCGCTTACAGCTTCCTGCCTATTTACTTACACGTCGATTAGCAGCGGATACGTCTTGGATTCATCAAAGTTGGGAGGATCCCATCGCTCGTAATGGAAGTCTGAAAATCCATTAAAGTAAAATGCATTGTACTGAAGCATGTATTGGAGTTTTGTACCAACATGAGTATGAACATGCAGTGGTTCACAAGTTGGTCTCTAACTCTAAGACAAAAACAGAGGGTAGCACCAGAACTATGCATTCCCTTTTGGTTTGTGCATTTAGTGTTGCATGCATTTTTGTCAGTGGCAAATATCTGTTTTTCGGCCACCCAGAGTTCACACTAGAAGAGTGGTTCTTAAACTTTTTTGTCACATTTACACTTTACCAATGTAAATATATTTATTTTACCCCCAACAATATTTAGTGTGTCAAGGCATGAATTTTCTGAAAAGGGCTGGGGGAGGCTCCGTTGGAAAAACGTTGTAAACTTACACTCAGATACATGAATTTTTGTGTTTACTGGAACGAATTTTAGGGTAATGCTTGTACGAAACTTGTCAGTCTCCGAGATGAAACTTTAATGAAATGTTCTTACAAGCAAGCATGAATACTTTTAAGTGGTTCGCTGAGATTCTTGAAACTCCTAAAACAATTTCATACGAGCCGGCATATCACTGAATTAACTGAATCAAGGAGCGAAACGTTTGGAAGAAGGAATACACAGCCATGTTTAAATTTTTCTTTTTCTGAAAAATGACAAACAATTTCAAACCAGTCAGTCACTCAGTGAGTCTTTCGTGCTTGTTTTCTATGCATACACATTTTATTTTCTGGGACCAGTGGTTGAAAGAGATACTCTCATGTCATCTTTGGGAATCAATCGAGATCGATGTTTTGTTTTATGGTCTCATTGAGGAGAACTCTACCTCGCGCATATAAGTATTTTGAAAAAGGTATAATGACTTCAACTGCGCGCTTAGACAGCACAGAAAATTCTTCGCCCACTCAACACCAAAATTTGGAAACGTCGCAGTTGCAAGATATAAATTTGGAATAAAGCATTGTTTAACATTGAAGATCAATCAATTCATCTTTATAAGGCGCTTTGAAAACATGAGCCCGTGCCCTGATAAACTATTTTCAAAAATACTGGAAGGGCTTTACTTGCCAGTGCATGTCGATGACGAACACAAGGGTAGAAATGATGTGAACTGCCCGTTTATTCACCAGAGTTGTAAAAACTGACTCCTCTGAGCATAAAAGAAGCGCGGTCTGTGCATAGCGAGTGTATGTGATATCACGAGTGTATTTTGTTGAAACAAATTATTCATTTTTCTTGATCATCATTCTTTGCTAGTCGTCACTTGAGTAAACATTCGCACATGAAGATTTTCAACTCCACTGCATGTATATATATCGACAGTAAACCAAATAACACGAGCAATTTAACACGTAATTTCATTTCAGGGATACCGCAGAGCAGGAAAATGACGGGGGCATTTTCCCCTGCTTTTTCAGAAGGGGGATGAGGTTTTTGACCATCATCTGTTATGATGAGGTCGACCCGAAGTCCACGTATGATTCTAGATAAGTTATCTTCTTCGACAAAATAACTGAGAATGTTGAAACCTGCATTCGATAACTATGAATAACTCATTCACTGGATGTACCAAAAAAGGCTGTCCACTGTCCAGTCTATAGCATGCTTTGAAGGAAAGAGAAAATGGCGCTGGAGTCTGACCATTGTGAAAACGGTGAAATTTATTGCACAACAGAGGATTTTTAATTCTGAAAAAGCTACAATCTCCTTTTACGTCCAAACTCCAAATGAAGTCATGAACAGAATCGGTGTTGTGCACATAAGGTGCTGAAACGAATCTGATAGTCTACACGTATAAAGATGAACTAAAAAGAGAACACATTACCACTAACGTGCAACATCTCGATTTTCTGTGATACATCCGTAAACCTACTTCGTAACAATGCTCTGTGACGCCTGACATTACGCCTCTCATCAATCCACGAACAAAACTGTCGGATAACTAGTTAAAATAATAATCCAGGATATTACATTTTGTAAAAATGTATAAAAATGTATGCTTGCTATAATTTACGATTGAGAAAATTTACCCCATAGAAAGATCAAATTTACCCCTGGGGGTAAATTTACCCCAGGTTAGGAATCACTGCACTAGAATGTATGGAGCATGTCATCACAGCGGTACGGGAGCCCAATTTTTACGTAATTTTTTTTAACTTTTAAAAGTTTTTGCCCAATGGCCACTGAGGCTTGCCAGAGTTATTTTTATTATTTCAACGATGTTTTCTTCCCACTTGTCTTATGCTTATATGGGTAAAGGGCAAGTGCAGATCTCGAAAAGCTTCCGACATGGGTTGTCATTCGCACTTTAAACTTTCTCATGGGGCGCCGTTCGTAAAAAATTACATCGCGCACATTTAACACAAGAAGCAGTTAAATCAAGCATATTTAGCTAAATCAGCCAGATTTACAGATTTAGCTACATCCGACAGATTTAGCAAAATAGACAGATCAAACAGATTTAACTAAATCAGACTGATTTAGCTACAGTCCATTCAACTATATCGCTCAAGCGTGTCGACTGACAACTTGTTTACCGTGCCACTAAATCTGACAACTAGGACCGTTATTTGAAGGCAGGGTATTTTCAGGTATGCTTTAATACTTTCTTCTCATAGTATTAGTTTGCGTAGAGCCGTAGACCATGGATGGCAGTAAAGTTCTGGTGGTGGTTTAAGGCCAATCTACACTGAGAAGTTGCCAGGAGTAGCCGCGCACGATTCTTTGTTTGTTTTATTGCGCCCAGGATTTGCCGAGCCGTGCACGAGCGCAGAATTACCCGACGCAACAAAACAAACAAAGGATTACGCCTCGCAACTCCTGGCACATCCTCAGTGTCGATTGGCCTTAGGTGCAATTGTTTACGCAAAGTTTCAGATTTATCATTGATTTTGCCAAACACGGTTACTGGTTAGGCCTACTAGTTTGAAGTGTCCTTAACTGTTGCTAAATCTGTCTGATTTAGCAGTTTTTTTGTGTTAAATGTATCCTATACATTTTTTTCGAACGGCGCCCCATACTCTCTGGCCGTGCAGTCGTAATCTCAAAACGTTTTGTAATTGTACGTCGTTCGCGTAGTAAAGTCATGGTACTCTCGGGCGCGTGCTCTATGTGCGTGCTATGTTTATCAAACACAAAAAATGCCTGGTAAAAGTTCAAAAATTGTTGTCCGAAATAACTTTGAGTAGTAACAACTTGGCAAACACACGTTCTAAAATATTAGTCATAATTAAATTCAACCTGATTTCGAAACCCAGCTTTAGTGCGCCCTGAGGTCAACTGTAAATGTGCGAAAACTTCAGATTGTTTCAGGCGGGTCGTTGGTAGCAAATGCAATTAAGCAANTTTTACAAAAGTACCGATACTTGTTTTGCAAAATCTATCAAGCAGAAAGAGGAATGAAGCACTTTTTATCATAGTGATGTAAGGATCTTTTTTATGCTGCATGATTTAACCAGCTAAAGACTTCTAGACCGGGATCGCGTTTTGAAACAATGAAGTACTTTTAGGGTCTGTCTGAAGGCATAGACCAGCTTTGTCAGATGGTCTTTTTCACTAAATGAGCAGCGGTGCGTTAGCTTTAGCAAGGCAATTTTGATAACACAGTGGCATTGCTCAAATACCCAACGCTCATTAGTACCACCGAAGGTAATGATTATCGTAACAATTTGTACAAAATTTTAAGTCATGACAATGCCAACATAGAGAAATGCAGCACGTTCAAAAACACATTAAAAATGCCTTTGTTTTCTAAATACAGACTCGACATGAACACAAAATAGCAGTACTGTAACACCAGCATGTTTCTGGGGGGTGGCACTCTTCATTTGTTGACGTATCAAAGCGTGAACAAATTCACAGTATATACGAACTTTTATTTTCTCATCATTTGTTCACATGCATGTGATAATGCAGCAATCGACGGTTGACACGTTTTGATTTAAAGAGCCTAAAAAAGTTTGTTAGTTTTAATGAAACAGTAACGAAATGTTCATTTTTTATAAGCAGATTCCATTAAAATTTATAGCGTTTTTTTCGTTTCTATACGCTTATCAAAAAAGGATTGGCATTTGGTGAAGATGATAGTATACCCTTCACAAACTTGGCGTTGTCTCTCTTAGTTTTTTTCATAGGTGATAAGAAACTTTTTGTAAATTTTGTTCCTTCTTCAGAAATTTCTTTCCTGCAGATGAGTACATTTCATGGAATATGTTGTTCGTACTCGGTGAGACAACGCTTTTGCAATGCACTGGCAACGGCTACTTTTTTGCGACTCACCAGCTTTCATTCATCTATTCATTCATTCATTTACCGTATCCAGTTTCACTTTTGATTATTCCATACGATTTCTGAGCCATCTGAGTTTCCTCCACAGCGTCTACAAGATCTTTGTTTGATTGTAAAATATCTACTGAGCTCAGAACGTCATCAGCATTTGAGACTGTGTGGTTGACTGCGTACAGTTCGTAAAGAGGCGGACCCTCACCTGGGCAAAGAAAAGCGTGTTGCATCTTGCTGTTTCCAGTTCCAAAGACACCATACAATATCAAAGCTATATCAAAGTTTCCACGTTTGCAGTTTTTCCACATTTTGAAATGTTCAACGAGAAAAACATAACTCAGCTTTAAGTCAACTTAAAATTTATTTCAAAAAATTTGAAACAACCTAAGAATATGACAGACAATTTCTATCCAGCATGTCACAGCAAGTAAGGCGATAACATGAAGCAGAATTATTTGGAAAGGTATAACGCTCATGAGGATATACTACACTTAATCATCTGTTTCCAATAATTTCAAGCCAACATCGCTTTATGTTTACTGCTAAAAGCCGAAAACGACCTTCCAGTGGATCAAAATGAACAAACACAGTTAGCCCTCCCTAAACTCTCAACACTATTGTTGTGAAGTTACAGTATTTATTCGACAATCTTGCGACAGGCGATAGCCTGATTGGTGCAATTTTTTTGTTTCTCCTCGAACTTTCGAAACAACAACGACACAAGAAAAATAGCAGCAAGTATAAAGCAGTAGTATAGAAGTAAATACAGTAGTGAGTACAATTAGAATCTATTACAGAACTCTAGAAAGTCGTCAACAACCCTAAAAACAGCAAATAACATAGGGTTCGACGCATCAGGTACGTTAACTAAAAATAGTCGCAACACACCAACGTGGTGCAAACTCTCAAAGTGTTCAGTAAGTTCACACTTGGTGAGAACTTAACGAACATTTAATTATTATCACGTGCTTCACGAGCGGTGCCGTGAACGTCGCAGTGAAAGAAAGTGTTGTAGTTCCGTCTCTATATCGCCGCATACACAAACACGACAATTGTTTTTGGTAATNTCGAACGTGCTGCGGGCGAAGCGAAGCATACAACGTATGGACGTCAGATGGGGTTGATTCCTAGCAGGCCCANAAGCAGAGGCCGCAGGGGGGCAAATNCCCTAAAATTTTTTTGTCTCCCCTGGAAAAATGTGTTGCACATACTGTAGTTTAAAAGTATTGGACATAGTTTAAAAAATTTAGGCCCCTCTCAGAAAACTCTTTGCCCCACCTGGTGTCCTTAGCTGGTTACGGACCTGATTCCCAGCAGTAGCAGATGATGGATACCATTTGGTAAGTGATATTGGGAATTTAGACGATTCATGAAAATGGAGTGGTGGCTGCAGATTTAGTTACAAGTGGGAGAAAATTCCACAACCGGTGAGCTTTACGGAAAAAGCTTACAGACTTTTCAAACAGCGGAAATCTCAACATTTTGGTTGTGGCGTAAAGCACAAGGAATTAATTGTTTGAACGATGTGCAACAACTGACGGGAAAGGGCAGGGCATCATATCAAAAATTAATTTGGAGAACTAACGACGCAAAGATATTTCTCTACTTGCATGTAAGTATGTGAGGTTTAGATCAGCTATAATACATCGTTAGAGGATGTAGTTTTAGGCAGTGCTGTGGAGCCGGAACTCAAATGCAGGCTCCGGCTCCGACTCCTGACATCTTTAGGTTTTGACTCCAGCTTCTTCTTGGTCTTCAACATTTAAAAGTGTTTGGCTTCTTCACCAAAATGATTTGGTCCATTAAATATTATTAAATAATAGAGGTAGGTATACAGGGGAGTCATTATTAAATAATAGAGGGGAGGGTGATCATTCTTGTGATTAGATATGGTCATAACAACAGATTTTTGGTTTGAATGCAACACTTCAAACCTAAGACCAGTTGTGTAACGTACGTGCAGAGATTTTGAGTTACTACGCTGTGAAACTGAACAGAACATCTATCTGAATAAAACAAGGTGGTGTTATCTGCAAAAAGGCTATAGATGCTCTAATGTTCGTAGCAATATCATTTACATAGATTAGAAAGAACACAAGGCCTGAAACAGATCCTCGAGGAATATCAAGGCTAGTATATTTAGGATCGGAACGAGTCTAGTTCAAGAGAACGACTTGAGAATGACAGGAAAGATAAGAGACTTGAAGGTTAAATAGAGAGTGAACAATTCCGAGCTGTTGCAATTTAAAGATTACATGATCAACACGATCGAAAACTTTAGTTACAGTATGTCGAGGAAAACTGCTGTGAAGTTTAAGTAAAGATACAGACTTCCTGACTTTGCGTTTTTCAATAGGTTTCATGCTGCAGCTCCTGCAGCTTTTTAACGCTGTTTTCGACTCTGCCTCGACTCACCTCTGCATCCTATAACGATGTAACTTCCGTCAGTGCTAAACGATGGAGAAATCATGTTGCATCGACCTTCGTATGCCGTCCTCAGTTTGCACGTTATGCATTGAGGCAAGTCCGCAGCACTTTCACCAGCGCCCAGGCGAGCTTTTTTGCGATATATTTGTCTGTTTGCCTGTCCTTCAAGGGTAGACAGGAAATACCTGAGGCAAAACAAGATCAAATTTGGTTCAGTTCCATCCGAGGCAAAGGAACTTTTGTTTGTCTTGAGTTTATTTCATGTGCTAACATTTTTCTATCACTTATTTACCATGCGCTTTTTTCTCAGTTTTGGCAAACGTACCTTGATATTTAGTCGACTTGAAAAGAGAAACTTGTCTTTCACATAAGGTCATGATCAAAACTCTTGACACCACAAAATAATTTGTTCGTTAGTCGAACTATAAGTTTGTCATTCCTGATTTGTCAGGCTAACGCTAAACATGGTTTGTTGGGATATTTAGCAAAAATATATGTTTGACTAACATACATTTCATGCTTTTGCAATAAAAACATGTAATAAAAATGTTTGGGGTTCAAACAGGAAAAGTTAAGACAAAGCGAATGCTTCAGCACGTAGGTTACAAACATTTTTTGGCTTCTTCTACCAAACCAATCAAATTACAAATTCTACCCATGTTTGAAAAACCGAAATAAATTAAAGAAACATTTGGAAAAGCTGGTAGCGCCAACAGCTTAATGAAAAAAAAGCAATAAGCTTTACCTTGAAACCTAGGTCAGTGCATGAGCTCAGCACTTCAAGACAAGAATGCTGCAAAATTTGTGATTATCTGATCAGTAAAAATTTTGGATTATTGTGTTCGCCATGAGTTACTCGCAACAAAGCATGAGAACCAACTGTAATGCAGTATATTTTCACAGAAATTGATTATTATGCAACGCAGCAAGTTTAAACTCATGTCATAGACTCACACGTAATCCGTATCGGGGTGGTAGAGTTCCACTGAAGGGTAAGATGCACTGTATGAGGTAACAGTGTAATCTCCAGACGTGAGAAAATGGTACACATCCTGAAACAGATATTTTTCAACATGTGCACCTCAAGTAGGAAAAAGTTCGACTAAGCTTAACCCTGCTCAGGTAACCTCTAAACACAAACACCATTGTTGTCCTTGCCCAAAATGGGCAGATTTTGTTTATTCGCTTATACTGGACTAACGGACAGGTTTAGACGAGCGCGCTGGTTTTTGTACAACTTAGCAAGTCTTGTCAAGCTCATCAGATCAGAAAAAAACAACGTGTTGATTTTGGAATAAATTTTATATGATGAAGAACAAAAGCTGTTTTCCAAACAAATATGTGGGAAGTGCGCTTAACAAACGAACGAAAAAGTAAAGAAAAATAAAAAAATTCCGCCAGTAGACGTTATTGGTGGTCAGTTTAAGGCTTAAACAGAACTTCATTTCACGCTTGTGGTACTATGTGCATTAAAAGTAAATTAGGTTGAGACATGAAATTTTTCTATTTTCATTGCAATTTTCAGCCACATTAATGCACTTTGCCCAAATGGGCAAATTTTTTACGAAAATCAGGCACATAAGATAAACTTGCCCAAAATGGGCAAATGGTTTACGACAATTGTTGGGCAATTAGATTGATCGCGGCACTGGTATTGACTTTCATGTCTCACATACGGCCAGTCCCGTCGCCACAGGCGGATTTGGTGGGCTAAGTCCACCCAAACAATGCACCAGGCACCCCCCCAAATTGAAATATGAAAACTATAAATTAGTGGAGTTTTGTCAATTTGTACAATGTCAAGGCATTAACAGGGAAACCCCAAACTCACACTAACCACAACGTGGGGTGATTTACACCCAAACTCACGCTAACCATAACGTCGGGTGCATTTCACCTGAACTCACAATCAACCATGACGTCAAGTGATTTT
>JGI24159J19872_10009443_pt1 | contig 12782 bp, 9 predicted proteins | sample Ectturendosymbi4_FD_19872 | JGI IMG/M metagenome (IMG submission 19872)
ACGTGCTTTCAATCGGAAGCAAGCCCCACCTTTGAGATTTGAGCTCACACGGCCTTCCATTCCGCGCACACTAAGCAAGCTCTTAGAGGGAACGTTGGTTGTAACTTGAAGTGAACATTTGAAAATTTGTTGCCATGTTATTAATACATGAAAATGACCAACAGTGAAACAATCCGCTCGCAAGATTGGCAACTTACCCTGCAGAAAAGCGAGTGGACATGAGTAAACTACAAGTTCATCACTGCATGACACCAGAACAGTGAACTTGGCTCTCATGCAGCGTGAGTGTCGTACCGGCAAATAAACCGTTATTGCAAGAAATAAATCAATTGATCGGAATTGAGCTGCTGACGTCAAGTTTTCGAGAAAGTTTTTGTTCGTAGTCCCAATTTCTAGAGAGGGGCAAGTGCCCGTTTTGACTCCGGGACAGATCCAGAAGGTTAGGGGAGAGATTTCAGTAAAATTTATTAGTCAGTCTGATTACGGGTTCACTACTGTAAAAGAGATGAAGTACACTTCACAAGCTCACAACGCTTCTGTGACAAAACAATGGATGACAAAATGGCCTTGTATTGCGAATGATGTTTTCCGAATTGTACACAATCATGGCAAATGAGGTCAATTCGAGGGTTTGAAGGGGAACGATCGCCTCAGTGGAGCCCCCCTGGATTAGCCCTTGCTTTNACGCCCCCTGCNGACGCCCATGGTTTTGACGTACCACGAGNTCAAAACTGTTTACTTGAGTTCAGTGTAAAAGCACACCCATAGCCATAATAGTCATTCTTTTCGCATTTACATGTTTAGCAACAATGTTGACCTCAAAACTATTAACAGAAATTATAGAAAGCCATTTCGAATTTTAGGTGTGCGCGAATAGCTGCAATGAATTTGTTTCAAATTGATAATGATAAATCATGAAATTACTTATGACACTGTGGGCACCTGTGCCCTCGTTGCCCCCCTTTCAAAGGTCAGGGGGGCAGTACCCCCGTAATGCACCCCGGTTCTGGCGTCCCTGAATATACCCCTTCAAATAGGCAATGGTACCACTAGGTGTGCATGTAACCCAGGTTGGGAGCTACTGATATAGACTATGAAGAGGAGTGGCGTATGCACACACCCTTGTTGGAGTCCAACACCAATGGTGAACGGTTGTGATTAACTCTCCCGACACGGACACAAACATTTGATCAGAAATACAGTGACTTGACGGTCAGTAACAGGCGGTCGTCAACACCGTACTCCCGCAACACTCCCCAAAGCTTTTCACGAGGAACCCAGCTGCACCCAGCTTTGTCGAGGTCGACAAGTCGCTGTGTTCCTTTGTCGAGGTCGACAAAGCATGTTTACACATTTTTGGCATACTCCCAAGATTTCTCAAAAATCTGCTGGAGAGTGAAAATTCGGTCTGTAGTGTTACGGCCGGAACGCAAACCGCACTGGGTATCATGCAGCTTTGATTCAATCATTTCGTAGCATCTTTTTCAAACCACTTGTCATACACTTTTCCAATGATCTTCCAGAACGCCAGGCCACCTGGTGCTCAGATCCGCAAGGATATGGGCGTGGCAGAGAAATTATAAACTCAGCTAAAATGAAACTCAGCCGGGTTGTCATAACCCTTTCGCACTCAGTAAGCCAGAACGCCATGCCAGTTGACACAAACTAGTAGACCTAAGCCAAAGAACTCTACTGTTCAGGTCTTTGAGCATTTCAAGTCGGATTTAATCGCTGCTTTTCCGGCCCAGGGATAGATATTAGAATTAACGGGCCAGAAGAAAACTCTCAGAAAGGGGCCATAAAACATCGCCATTGCGAAAGGTAGATGTGGGATTTTATCTACACATTAAAGTTGTTGAGGACCCCCTTTGACACATTTGCACATAATTTTGCTTCAGAGCTTATGAAATGTACCTCTGGAGTGGTTCATAAGCTTTTTAACAAAACAATTTGAAACCTAAGTGGGAAACTCCCAAAAGGAGGGTTACGGGATCTCTGAGAAATAGGGGGGCTGAGACGACCGCCTCGTTCGCCTCCCCTAATATTTACCCCTGTGCCAGCGTTTAGTGCTTTGACAGCTAGAAATACTTCGAAGGGGGTGATAGTATTTTCCACCCCAAATGTACCTCCTGTGTACCCGATGGAATGAGAGTAATTGGGTTAATGTGATTTTTGAAATACGAGTCTCCATCTGTCAAGGCATGTTCCCTTCATTGCTGATTAAAACACAGATAGATCTATCAGTGTGAAATCATTTTCAGCAGAGACGCCCGTTAGTTTGCCAGAACACTTTGTTTGCTTGCCACCTACTGTAATTGGAATCCACTTTATGTCCGAATTTCATCCAAGATTGCATTTTCGACTTTTCCACCGTGAGTGCTGCGGTCTTTCGTGCCTCAGCGTACCAGGAATGCAAAGAAGATTCAACTTTTTCCTGAAGCCAGGCCTTGTAGATCACTTTCTTTGTTCGAAGAGCGTCTTGCACAACCTGGCTCCACCACGAGATTAGTTTTTTGCCATTATTCGCGCACCGAGTCGTTTCCGTCCACATACCAGAGCAGCAGATGAAGCTACAGCTGCTTTGAACAGTCACCTTTGGGTCCGCTGTGAATTCCCGGATCTCTCGGAACAAGGGCGATACACTGCATGCAAATCTCTTTCTTACACCTTTGTCCACCAAGGCCTCCCCTTTTATTTGGTACGACTTCCTAGACCTGCGTGTCCGTGTAGACCAGCCATGTCCAACACAAATGGCTTACTGAGCCAAAAAGTATGTCACTATCTTGACCAGGGCCGCACATTGAATGGCTTACTATGATTTTAGAAAAGTAAATTTAGCTCCTGAAAGTGTTCGAATCCTAATTACAATGATAACAGACGTGATAAAGAGGCACTGAGGACCACCTGCATCAAAAATGTCAGATTCAAGATTATCAAAATAAGGACAGGTTGTCATTATGCAGAATACTTATAACTGCCACAACCTAAAGTGGGCCGCTATAGTTCTGCATCACTTTGACATGAACGTCCAACACTGAACGGAACAAGTCAGCTGAAAATACGCAGACATTAATGAGTGACTGTTGACCCAAGGATTCTCTGCACCAGNTGCACTTGTGCAAACTTTGTGTTGGAAGAAAGTGTTCATGATGCACAGTGCGTTGTTACATCACAGTAGCACCAGGAGTCTTCCGTTATCATTTACGTCAGCATCACCATGTCGGCCAATCACACCCTTCATACCTACGCATCGTTCCCAAAGCGTGTGTTGAAGTCTCCCAAAAGAATCGTGGATTCATTAGTTTTAACTTTCGCAGGGCATCACTAATTTTCTTTCACAAATTCCGGGTACAGGGCACTTGAGCTTGGGTTGTATACCTACAGACGCCAAAAACATCCAGGAAATGCCGTTTGGCTTCCTCGATCAATTCGTTTTCTTTTCCTGTTAGTGAAGTGATGTTCCAGTTTCCAATCATTAGCTTATGGAAAGACTGCCGTGTACGCGTGGCTTTCAAACCTCCCCGAGTAGAAGAACTCAGCACTGTCGCTATTCGTCAACCCAGATGCATAGCGGGCGCAACGTGGGGCCTCCACTTGTGGATAGCTGATGGGGGAGACGATCGGGCCCCTCTGACTAAAGCCCGAACGCGGTCCTTCGTGACGCGCGCGACAGCCGATGCGCGATGGTTTTGGTTAATTTTGCGCATTTGTTGGTATTAGCTGCCGAGATTGTACAATGAATCTATGTTATATCTACTTAAGAACAAAGCAGAATTTTTCGTGGACCAATTGCAACAAGTGTAAACAACTGTGCCCCTTGGCCCTTACAGGCATTACCACGTATAACCTACTATCAAATGGAGCTAAAGTAAACTTCATTACAATTGTCATTTATTTTAATGTCGCACTCGCCCAGCGTTTGTAATCAGTCATTAAATAATCACCCCAATGGTGTGCTGTGGTCTTTACGTCGTTATTGATACAACTTCATTACATTCGTGACATGTCATTGAATGTGTCTTTTGAGGCGGAAATTTACAGGCTTGCAGAGTTAAAAAATCATATGAAAAAGATGAATTTAACTGAACCAAAATATCGTTCAGCAAAATTTTATTCACTCTAAAGTGTACTGTCATAAAGCTTTTGCTGAGAAATTTCTTTCAGGATTTTTAGTCTTTTGTAAAGTGCTTTGAGACAATTTTTGAACGAACTTCGACTGGGATCAAAACTGAAAATTGATGACCCCGAAAATTCAATCCGGACAGACCTGCCATCTACTAACTATAAACTTGACGTGGAAAGCAGAATGAAGCGGGGGGGGATTTGTTTTTCGTGAATCCTAGCCCTTCTTTTTATAAGGTTTGATTTTTTAATGGCAAAACTCGAATACTCCACTTCCTAGTTTTCCACAACTAACTATCTAAAAAAAAACTTTGAAAACGTGAAGAGGTTGTATGTATGGATATTTTAAATTGTCTGCCGGAAATGATCAGGCGTGTAAATTTTTTCCGTGATGTGGGAGGAGGTAAGAACTCAAGGTTTGCGTTCGCAATTGGTTACAATTAATTATTTTCATTTATCGATTATTCAAAGCCAGTGTACATGTTGACAAAGTGTATGGTTATACCTTCGCAGTTCCATTGAACTGACCTCTTTCAATGTTTACATTAACAATGTATCATTGCAAGGAATGATATATGTGAAGCATTCGGGCGTGTTAGTAATCAGTACAGTGGACGGGCCAGCACAGTGGACGGACCATGCCAATATTCATCAATTAAAATAAAATTTCTCTGTTCCCCCAACATGTTTAAAATTCATAAATTTGTTCATACTGGCGTTCTGACATACTTTAGTTGCGTTCATTACGACTTAACAATATTGCGTTATTTCATGGGGTACAGGCAATAACTCTGTACTATAACCACTGTCAGCATCACGCAACAACATCTTACGGACAATGACGTTAACAAATATAGATGTCACATAACTCCTTTGTACAAGAACTTAAAGATATTGAAACATAATGATATTCATCAATTTGATTTGGCACAATTTTTGCAAAAATTTCACCACGGCAAATTGCCAAATATATGCAATGGATTTGTTTCAACAGACTTCCTGTAGATTCTTATCAAACTAGATTCGCTAAAATGGAAAATTACTTTGTTCACCGAGCTTCAAGCAATGCCGGAAAACAATCAGTTTAGTACTGCGCAGGGTAGCTTCTCTCTTGACCAAGGCGGAACGAAGTCTGACGGTTGTACCTGCATTTTGCAAACAGTTACAAAAATTCGTACTCTCTCAGTATGAAGTGAGCAAATCAAAATCCCTGGTTTGTTGCTCCTATCAAATTTCACTGAGCATCACTTTCATTCATGTCGTACAGTATTCCTAGCAATTTTTCTGTTTTGGAACGCGTGAGTTTGTGTTGTATTGCTATTTAGCCTACAGTACAGATTGGTCTGTAAGACACATTTAATAGGGCATCTTGACCAGATAACCTTATGGTTTGTCGATGTCCCAGCTTCGGAAAAATGATGTAACTCACTTATAGAGCAAAGACTGTATTTTTTGTTTTGCTATCAAATGTAGTGCTTGTCGAGCATTTTTCTATTTTCGTCGTCTTTCCGTTGATATGTGTACTTTACTCACCGTCGCTAGACGCATCTCTTTATGGGCTCCACCAACTGGAAATGGTGATGACCATTTTTTGGGCGATGAGCTTTGCAGATGGTGACTGACTTTTATTACAGTAAACATTATTTCTTTTGCCTCACACTATTCGAAAAACCTGGTGACGCGCCTAAAGTTTGCAGAAGTTTTGAAATCCTTTGTGTTTCGAGGCTTAAAGCTTCTGTACTTTAAACACCTTTAGCAAGGCATGTTGTCGCCTTTTCATTTTCAGAGTATATACGAGTGAACACATCCTACACCACCCCAAACAGTATAGACGTTTTGGCAAGGTGTTTATGCCACATATAAAGCTGAGTTCGTTACAGCAACAGCAGAGTTAACCTGGTCGAGCGGGGAATCTCTACTGCTGTTGTGCAGAGGGCCGGCGGTTCGATTCTCTCTTTAGTTGGCTCGGGGCGACGCAGCATTGTTGCTGCAACAACATGTCTTTCCAAATCGGTTTCAAAAGTTCCAAAGCAAGTCTTGACATCGATTACAGTTGCTGAGTTACCCAGTCATCAGCGGACCGCACTTCGCATCTCTATGGAGTGCTAGCGAAAGGGCATGGCCATAGTTTGCGCCTGGTTTTAACTGTAGGCCAGACCGTATCCAGAGCGGCAAACAGCTGATACTTTCGAGGGGCCAAATGATTGCGACTTGTTGTTTTAGCGAACAACTAACAACGTTTTTGGTGCTTTCAAAATGTATTTGAAAATTTCGGGGGGGGCAATTGCCCTGATTGCGAGTAGGCCCATAACAAGCTTGGGACACCAGGAGGGGCAAAGAGTTTTCTGAGAGGGGCCCAGATTTTTTAACTATATCCAACACATTTTTCCATGGGGGGGCGAAAATTTTTTTAGGGGCTTCACCCCCCTTGGTTACGGGCCTGATTGCGAGCCTGGTTGTGGCTATTACTTTGGGGCCCAGGTTCGCTACAGGGGCTGCCAGAGTGGAAAATATTTCCCACCTAACTATCGGTACCTCATACCTGGACTGACTGCCTTGCATGGTTTAAGGGCTCAGTCTGAACTTTAACATAAGCTATGTGATGCTGGGCCCTGCTGTGCGTCGCCACTCCGGGCCAAATAGGCCGTTGTCAGTTTAACGTCATGGCCACTGCTTACTTTATACTATGTAAGATCAATCCAGTGAACGCAAAAAACGAAGCATTCTCGCAGTACGTTTTTTTTCGGGCTCCTTTGCCGATTGCCAAGATTTTTCACTACACGTTATTTTTCCTACGCACTGAAAATCCCGGTCAGAATTTTTTTGAAGTTGCTACGTACGGACACGTCCAGGTGAATTTTAATCCTGGCCAAACCTCAACACATTTCATCTGCAATCGACTATTGTTTTATTCAACGCATCACCAGGCAACTGTTGTCATAGTAATGCGAACAGCATAAACGATGTTTCTCTGGCACGATTGGTGATAATAGCGTTGCGCGAAATTAACTTGTTTTTCTCCGTCGCCGAAGGACTTTTCGAATACTTTTGCGACTTTGGGGGGTTGTCGCTCATATCCCGCATCCCGCCCGGTGAAAATTCAAACCAACGTCAAGTCCCACAAAACCCGTCACCCATTCCTCTTTCCAAAACTAACGAACAACCAACTCTTCGTCTTCTGCCAATCGCGACTTGCCTGTTGTTCTTCGATCATTCGTCGAAACCTGAACCTCAATCTCACCTGTTGTCAAGTCCATTGTGACGCATAATGCCAGATGCGAAACGCGATCGCGTGGCGTCGATTCAAATACCTTCGCAGTCGAACTTCACCCCGACAGGTCAAAGGGCAAGTCAATTGAAAGTTGCATCAAGGGTTCTTGTCGACAACAGAGAAACAGTTAAGTCTGATTGTTGACTCCGCGACAAGGTCGTCCGACATGCTTAAGATAAAAACTGCCGACGTTTCTCACATTTCGGCCTCAAAATTTTAGTTATTGGTGAAAAATTTTGCGCAAGAGCTTTAAGGAAAATTTTGTTTGATCTGCGGCGTTTGTTTGCGAAAAAAGCGTGGGGGGTGAAAAGGAGGAGCTTAGATTTCGTTCGCACTTGGGAGTTTTTCTCGACATTCGTCGAAGGAAGGTCTTCTTTCGAAAAAAGGCAAAAAACTGCGGCCATTTTGACGTTTTCCTGAAGTTTGAATCACATCAATCAATGTCACTGTGCAATTCACGTTCGGAGGCTCCCTGCTGTTCAAATGAACGGCTGCAAAGTTCAACAGCAGATTGAAATTCTAGCAGTCTTGTGGTTGCGACATATATGACGTCATCATCGTCATGACGCAAACAACGAGCGTCGAATCGATGTAACGACCGATTTTAATCACCCCCTTTTCGCACTTTCGTGGGAGTGTAGGATGTTGCCAACATGACTGGAGTAAGTCAAAGACCATTATGTCGTGTTACAAGACTGGTCAAAGCAACAGGGCCATTTACCCCCGATTAAAAAAACAAAAATGTGGTCAAAAATGAAACCAACTCCAAAAGACATGCATAGATAATGAGAAATAACAAAAAGCAACACAAAAAACTAGCAGTGGCCCACAAAACGATTTGGAGTATCCTGAAGTAAAAATTAGTGCGTCTCTTGTGGAAAGAAGGGTGGTTGTCGCAGAAAGGCCAGAAAGATGTAACGAAACCAACGTTTGACTGAAAAAATGCGATGCAACAGGCTTTCATGAGCACAAAGAGCAAATAATCGAGTGCAAAAGGTTGAAAAAAAGTTTTAGTTTCCGACGGAAGTCCGTGTTTGGTGCAAGGTGAGCAATGACGTTATATCAGGAAAAGTTATGGGTAGAAGATCACAAAGAGATCATCATCAAAAGTGTTAAACATTCGAAAAATGTTTTGGGGTTATTTCAACTTCCAGTTTGTTGGATCACTTTACCCTATTACAGGGATGATGAATACAGAAAAATAAAGCGAGGTGGAGTGACGATAAGTGGTTAAGGAAATGGAATGAACGCTTATGACCGGAGGAGATATATTTAAACAAGATTTGGCTCCCTGTCATTTTGCAAGAAAAAAGTGAAACAATTTTAGAAGAGCAAGGTATCAAGGTTGTTGATTGACCTGGGAACTCATCCGATACGAAACGCATCGAAAATTCGTGGAGAATTTTCAAAACAAAGCGAATGGGTAACGATTGCACAACCCTGGCCAGTCCCATTGAATTGCTGTTGCTGCCACATGGTTCGGTGATGAAATGTTGCTCAAAACTGCCAAAAGTTTTGCCAAAAACTTGTGGAATCAGTGCCGAAACGTGTTGAACAGTTAATGAAGAAGAAAAGTGATCACTACGCTTACTAAAAGCAGCTTAGGTTTCATTCAAACCGCAACAAAAAGCAATTTATGGCTGTCTTTTGCTGGTGAGTCAATTAATTTTCACACTCCTGTACTTTTCCACGAATACGTCATGCACAGCAGAGCGTGACAGGATCGATTTATGCGCGTGTTCGATAATCTCCGCACAGTGTCTGACGTAATAAAAGCACCGTACGTTACAATCAGCGACGCACGACAATAGCGAGGCGATTTATGTCGAGCAGGTAACTCATAAAGCTGCGGTAGTTTCGGTAATTATGCACCGCTGCTTTCCAGCGGTAACATGAGGCACAAGAGAGGTAAATGTCGATCAGAACTGAATGTCCAACATTAATCGAAGAACGAATCCCTCGATGCAGACCGTGCTTTTTCAGGCTGTGGCGGCAAGAACTGGTTGGGGGAGAAGGGGGGAGTTATCGCGACATCGCGTGGACGAGTGGAGTGCAGCGCAAGCAATAACAGGGCTGTGGAACGGTATGTGGGGAGGGGGCATAACATATAAGGTCGTTGTCCAAGCTAGGGACGTTGCTGACGGATTCGACGCATCCGCAAAAAGGGAATCGATTCAAAAATGTTTCCGAATCCACAGCCCTTGTCGACGAAGGTAAAAAGAAGAAATGATTGATAGACAACGTTATCGTAGATAGTGAACAAAATAGACTGCTTTCCTTCCTGTATTCACAGCAAAACAGACGCAGCGTGTCCCTCAGGGCCTTTCCAGCCATTCCTGGGCCGCTTTATGAACCCTGTTGACCGCCGTGCCGTCCAACTGCGACTTGAGGAAAAGAGAGATGTTGTCGATCGCGATCTCGAGTCCTTTGTGCACATCTCGCATCATGTCCGAGTTGCTCTGCGAATGTACAAGTCGAAGCCAGATTAACACTAGGTGCTCATTATTTTCTCAACGATCTTTTCAAATATTATTTCAACGATGAAATTAACGAAGTAATCAATGTGTTGTTCCACAATGAAACTGGATGAGACGTTAAATCCGTTGCAAGTTCACACTTCACTGACATGCTCGTTCAGCGTCTGTAACAAGTTTAGCGTTTAAGCCAAACCTTGCGCGTGTCGTAGACAAATACTATTCTTACGAAACAATTCAACAGTTTCTGCTGGTTGTGATTTACAACTTCATCGTAACTATGAAACTGGTCAGCTTATAAGCTTTCATCAAAAGTATTAGAAAAACAGTGCGTTGCTGCGAGTGTATTCGAATCTACGACCTGTCGATTCGGAGTTCTATCTTTACATTCACTGCAACTTAAAATTGTGAACTATTCAAAACATTCAGAGCAACATCAATGTTGACACAACAGTGCCGTTGACGTCACATACGAGAATACATTTCTACGCCGAAGATTAGGGAAGTATTTCAAAGAGAAGACAAATCTCATCATCTTACTTTCGTTTGCTCGTAAAACTTTGCCAGGCCAGCCTTGTTGTACTCCCCTCTGTCGTGATAATATTGCTTCAATGCTCCGTTCAATTTCTCCTGGAGCTTCAACAACTGCATGAAGCAACGATAAAAGGCATGCGAGGTTTGTATATATCGGATGCGAGGTTAGTACTTCTGCGATCGGAAAGCCCGAGCGGCAAGTGTGCAAAGCTTGACACTGTAGCAGCAAGAGAGACCACCCCACGGGATCACTCCATTTTTACTTGTTCGCGCCACATACATATGGGTGTTGTTCTTCACGCACATCCCGTTCGTGGTAAATCGCGCATTCAACGCAACACCACCGGAGAGGTTGCAACAATACTATGGAGTTTTGTGTCTGCAAAGACGAGGTGGTGATAGTTCAGTGGTAAGAGAGAATCCGCCTCCCAATCGGAAGGTTAGGTGTTCGAACCATGGCCACTGAGTCGCCGTAGCGCTCTACCTCAACCACCCCGGCACGGGCAAATTTCAGGCTTCGGCCAGTCGCTAACTTCCGTCACTAAAATCAAATGGAAAGGCTGATTCTCGATTTCCATCGATCAAACTTAACGCTGGCATGCTGCGTGCCCAACATGTTAATCATGAACATTAGGTTCGCAATGTAGTCATTTAAGTTGCCAAGACAAGATGGCGATTCAACAAGAGATGGTTTTACAAGAACCACAATAGCGCCTTTACGTCTTGTCTCCCTTAAGAGTGAGCGAATTATTTCAAACAGCCATGAAACAGATCATTTTTCTCCGCTTTCAACAGTTGCTCACAACAAACTATTCGTCTTCATATCTTCGGTTGTATCAACAAGCTTTGGCGACAAGTCAGAAGAGGAGGAAATAAACTGGTCTTTTTTATGTATTATATAAAAGAAACAGAGATTTTCAAAACCTTAATTGCCTTCCACATAGTTTATGAAAGCACAAGAAGCAAACTTCTCTGAACAAAGCTCCCCCCACCTGTTTGTGGTCCTTGATGCTCGACTCCAACTTTACTTTGAGATCAAACAAATTCATGAATCGGTTTTTCAAATCGATGTGGGAGTTCTGGAGCTCTCTGCAAACAAGACCGAGATCAGCTTCAAGCGGATAAAAGTGTTTGATGGGCTTGAAAACTAGATACTGAAACAAAACGAGATAAATGTCAGCTCAGCTGGATGACGTAGTCGGGCAGATTTGGGGAAGACTGGATCGCGGTTGAAAGCAACGAAACAATCGAATTTCGATGATCTTTCTTGAACCATTCATCAGGAGTAAGAAATTGCCATGGCAACAAGCGAACGACGAAAGCGGTGCGTGGATTCGAGAAGCAAAAAATCCTCCGACAGAGATTCAAGCAATCTGGGGGGTTGCCGGCCGCACCCCTGGGTCTTACCAGACGGGTTTCTTTGTACTCCCCCTCAACCTTCCACGGCGAAACAAGACTTACCCCCATGAGATTAACAAGTGAACCTTCGGCGTGGAAGCTTCAAGTTCATCATGTACTAAGGTTCACAGAGAACAACAGGGATGCTTTTGCAGCTAACCAGCATTCCATGCAAGGAATGCGCCAAGCTTTCCATTCACAACATCAAGAACACTTGATAGAGAAGGTAGTTGAGAGCAAGCAACGTCTGGTCTCTCCCTGAGGGGGATAGATGGGGGGTAAACTCGTTGAAACCCACCGGTAGTTTTGAGCGCCTTGTTTGTTGCTCATCATTTCATTCCTCACTCCCTCCTCCAATTTATTTTTGACGTCACTGCGCTCTTCCATCAACTCCTGGTGACGTTTCGAACGTTCAGTCAAGCGCTCTGTAAGAATAAGTGGAAAAAAGTGAATAGGAAACGTTCAAAGTTCGAGTTCGCAAAAAAAACAATATCAAAACTTGCGGCTGCTATTCAGGTTTATGTCAATCTACTGAAACCAGAATATTCGCGGCAATCAGACTATGACTCGACTTTGGACAAGGTACGAAAATCTCTTTGGCGTTCTGTAAACTTTCGGCTAAAAGTGAAGAGCAAAAAAAAAAGAAAAAAGCAACGAGAATGTTAACAGTCAATGACGCAACCTCTTTACTCTCTGCCGTTGTTTAGGGGACTGTTGTGGCCAAAACGGGACGTGTGGAGATTATTCATCGCTTTTGGTTGATGTACAGTTTACAAGTTTATAAAATCAACAAACGAAAAACTTTCAACAAACGACGGTTGCCTTTGATCGAACCGCGTTTTTCCAAAGGTTGATGTTTTAAAAATGTTATATTTTAGTCTTGTTTATTGTCATCTAAAATACTGCATTGTTTCATGGGGCACAGCTACTAATTCTGTTTTGCAACCACTAGAAGTAGTGCACAATAATATTCTACGGACTAT
>JGI24159J19872_10009445_pt1 | contig 12781 bp, 9 predicted proteins | sample Ectturendosymbi4_FD_19872 | JGI IMG/M metagenome (IMG submission 19872)
ATTCGAAAGAAAAAATATCTCGCGAAAAGGCACCTCCATCGAGAACATTGGTAGGTTTGAATTCTGAAAGGAACAAAAAACGCAGTGAATACAGCATGAACCAAGGTGTCGATGAGTTGGAAACTTTCCAAGCAGAGAACAATGCACCAATTACTTTAGATGTTCAACTTGTTGATTATTTGCACATGAAATCTGGCAAAATTGATGTGGTTGGTAGGCCACAAATCAAAAGAAGCTCACGGAAACGCAACTCCCCTGAGACCGTTGTAAGGTTTGGTTTTTGCATGTATCATGACTTTTATGAATATTAGAAGCACTGTGGATTGCATGAGGAAGGGATATAGGCAAATCGGCAAGCCGACGTTTGAACTGCGACAAGCGCTAGACCGACTCTTGCGCTCTCACGCGCCTCAGACGACGGTGGTGCGAATTTTTGCGCTTTGGCGACGTTTCAAAGGTGTCCTGTGAAGGTGCGAAACGTCTGAGGACAGTTGTCGAAAAACATACCGGCAGGGAACGTTTGGGAATTTGCCAAACCAATTCACGAACCCGGAATGGAACGTGTATAGCGCAAAAAGGTGTGGGCCCTTCCCATCCAACTACACCCCTGAAAAAGCCCAACAGGTATACCAAGTGTGCAGGTCACGATGAAGGCTGCAAGTCAGCGTTTCTCACCCAGAGCCAGTTTTAAACCTATTTAACCTATTTTATAAAAATGTGTCCCGCACCTATAGAGGACCTCGCGGAAGTGCCGTCATAGTTAACGTTTTAAGCCTTTTATATATTCTAAGAGAATTACATCACCGCTGAAACGTGAAGTAAACAATGAAACGTCCTTTTCACATTACTGAGAACATATTATGAAATTAATATCATAGCTTACTATATGCAGTCTATATATTTTTTTAGTTAAAGACAGGGATACTACACGAAATTTTAACATTAATGAATGTTTACATCTGCAAAGTAGGTATGCCCCCAACAATCCCTTAATTTTTTCGTTTTATCTCCTGGAAGGAGTAAACTATCAAAAAGCCAAGCGGTGAGCTTACCGGAGACTAAAAACCAACAGGGAAGAACATTTGACGAAACATGTTGTGTCCACATATGCATAAGTAAACAAAGATAAAACAGGAAAAATAATAAGGACGAAAGTGGCGACAAGCAGAAAAAAGCAAGACTCATAACCGACAATGAAAAACAAGACCCATTTCAATTTGTGAGTGTTTAATTGTGATCTTTAAGATGCTTCATTAATCCTTATATCTTCAAATGAGCGCGAAACATGATCTTCTTTCATTTCAAATTCTTGTAAGCAAATTTTACAGGTAGAAAGGGCAGCACTTAGCCTCGCTACGCCACTGGCTCTCATTGCAGTTTTTTCCACCAAGATTTGTTTTTTTTAGTCGAACTGGGTGTCTAGGTTTCATTATGAAAAATCATGTTAAATCTGAAATTTTGAAGTGATAAATTCATCAGCAACTTCAATGTGTTCGATAATCTGAAGATAACTTTATATTACATTGTTTGGGTGAAAAAGTACGCATATCGGATGAAGCAGAACGCGTTCAATCGGCCTCATATCCTCGTATAAGATTATTGTATATATATAATGTTATTGTCTCTAACGCCAATTGATGAAACTGGTGAAGTTCTGCGGGGTTAGGACTGATTGTTTACATTTCGATGTTTCCCTATGCATACAAATTAAAAATCAAATTTCAGTTACAGGAAGAAGGCATTGGGATTATGTTTTTTGTGGGTTTTTAGATCCCGCTGCAGTTCAAGATTGCACAAAATTTCCTAGTTTAAATAACAAATGTACTCCTACAATTAGTGAGAGATATCATCAGCGGAGTAGTCCAGCAGCATAGCAAAACAATTGTTCACTTTTTCATAAAAGCACCAAACTTGCAGTACACACTCACTGAAGGATTATTAACAATTCAGGATATGGAGCCACTCCAGATTTGGCCTTGATTAGGTTTTGCGGATATTTCCCAAATTTGCCAACGGTTTCTACCCTTCAAGGCCCGCAGCAGCTACAATCTGGGCTTTGGCTTCTATGATCGGCCATAACTCCTGAACCGATTGGGCTAGAGAGCCACTGAAAACATCCATGGATGCGGAAGACAGCACGAAATTTAATGAACTTGACAAAAATGTAGCCGTGCGTTTGAAATTTTTGAGAAAAATCCATATTTTTGTATTTGCCGTAGTGATTTTTTGGCTATTTTCAGAGAATATCAAAATACTCGTTCCCCGCATACCGTTTAGCTTTTTCGATCCGTTTATGTGCGCTTCGCCGACGCCTGAGGAACCCAATAACACAATATTTCCAAAAATTGAGTCCGGGATGTTTTCGGGGGAATTTGGGGGAAAAGTAGGGTGGGTGGGGTTGATTGACTTCCAGATGACGTTATGGGATCCTAAGAAATAATTACAGCAGGAAATTACTATGTTTGTCTTTTAAAATGATCTAGGAGCAAATCTGAAGGTTTATAGACCTTGATTAGCCTACTAGCCCAAGGTGTTAGGGAGTTATGGCCAAAAATAGACCCCAAAACTAGCTCAGCCACCTTAGTGGATTTTTTATTTTCTTCAAGAACAAAATTTTCCTGTCAATATTTCGGCTTGAAATTTGGTGAGATGTTGTAAGACACCCACAAACACCTGTTCTGCAACTTTGAGACGGTTCGTGAGTGTTGACTGGCAGAAAATTGGCTTGAACCGCAACCCCCCAAAATTTTTGGATATTTTCCCGTTTGACCCTCCACCAAAATAAAAATTTAAATTTTTTTGATCATTATCCGAAAGCTATGGTCCTTACCGACATTTTTCATGCAGAAAGTTTATTTCCAACGTTTTTAGTTTGAGCTCTATAGCGTTTTGAATGTAATCAGCTTATTTTTCTTGGCAACGTGAAAAACGTTTTTTCACCCAAAACGACGTCACAATCATGTCGCAGGTGCGCGCGACCTACCTTAAATAATGCGTTGCTGTCTTACGGATCCGACAATGCCTTCACTGACTCCCCAGCTCACTCCGTTCGCAAGAACCTTTAAAAAGGGACAAACTACCACTCCTCACGACAGACAGAAGACCGAAAGCACCCAAAGGAACGGAAGCATTTATAAGGAATGATCTGGCCTTATTTGCAAGACATAGGCTGTCACAATCTTGAGGGGAACCTGGATGAGTTCTTCCGCTATGAAAATCAAGCATGCCCTCTCGCATTATCTCATACGGGCACGTTACACCTAACTAGGTAGTAAAAGTGACTTACTGGTATGCCTTGAAGGTGTTGCTGAAGCTCAGTCTGACGCACCTGCTGATACTCCTGTTACCCTTGTCGGGGCAGTCATCGTGCAAATGTTGAAACCTGGCATTGCCGAGAATTTGGAGAATACGCCCATCAAGTACTGTTGTCTTCATCTCATACGTCGAGCGTCAGCTTCGTTGTGTATCACGTCTCGATCTCGTTTGGAACAGTTATAAAGATGACTCCTTGAAGACGGCAACACTGGTGAAACGAGGAAAGGGGAGCGAAGGCATGTGGTGAGCACCGCAGTCATACCACGAAACTGGCAGATTTTCCTACGTGTCGACGCAAACAATGATGAACAATTCACCGTCCTATATGCTATGCTGGTGCAGTCCGTCCAAAATGAGGGAAAGGAGCTGGTAGTCAATGATGGTGAAGCAGTCCTTTGCCTTCCGAGACAAGTAGATGAAAGCTCTCTGACTCCATGCGGTCATGAGGAGGCGGACCTTCGCATCATGCTGCATGTCACACATACTGCTATGCATGACCACAGTCGGATTCAAGTTCGAACCGTAGATACCGACGTCGTCGTCTTGGCAATGAGGCTAGCCCAGGTACTACCATATGTGGATAAACCTTGGATTACCTGTGGGATGGGCAAAAATTATCGCTATATCCCTGCCCATGAAATAGCTGCCTCCCTCGGTCCACAGAAGGCACGTGCCCTCCCTGTTTTCCACGCCTTGATAGGATGTGACACGGTATCAGCATTCGTGGAACATGGGAAGAAATCTGCCTCGGCAACATTTAACTCGTTTCCAGAGGTGACTGGTTCCCTTGTAATCCTGACTACCACACCAGTCGGTATTCAGGATGACACAATTCACTGCATTGAAAGGTTTCTCGCACTCCTCTATGGCCATACTAGTCCATATTCGGAAGTTAAGGAGGCCAGAATGAAACTTTTTGCCAAGAGAAACTCCGCTGAGCGAATCTCACCTTCCTACTATGCTTTGGAATTACAGTACATATGAAGAGATCAGTCTTCCAATGTTTGGGGACAAGCCTTGGTCACACAACCCGTGATTTTGTCACCGGCAAGCTGTGGCTGGCGGAAAAGAGAAAATGGATCCTACGAACCGCTTTGGACTATACACTCAGGTGTGTAACGAGGTTAGATGCCGCCCGGGGCATGAAGCAAGTTTGACGCCCCCATGTTCGAACCTGAGGTCTTTCGGAAGCAAATGTACTGTATTGAAAAAAGTACTTGTGACAGTGAAGTTGTTGGGACTTTTCGGCACCCCTCGCAGTCATTAGGCCACCCGCAGTGATTTGGCGCCCCATAGTGATTCGGCAGCCGGGGAACTGTGCCCCCCTTGCCCCCCTCGTTACACGCCTGACTACACCTCCTCAGGCTTCAAACAGCTGCTTGGAACTAGTGTCATGTGGCTGCAAAGAAGTCTGTAGAAATCGTTGCAAAAGCAAGAAGGCCAACCTAGAATGCACTCAACTTTGTGCTTGTGATTGGGAATGCTAGTAGACAGACCATTGGACACTGACTTTGAAATCGATGTAGCTTTCAGTGCATCAGTGTAAAGTAGCATTGCATGTGAATCTGTTGACTTCTTGATGTAGAGCTAAATTCATCTGTGGTCAAAAAGTGATATTGTATTCAACAGATGTGCTTGTGTACCATGTGTCCTTGTATGATTGAAGTAAACAGTAGCCACTTCAAAACGAATGCTATTCACATAATTTCTCGTTTTCATTTTCAAAATACAATTAAGCATGCAGTCTTTTATTGAATTTCTCTTAATTGTGAACTATTTATTCTTTGTCTTACGCTGAAATTAGTACTACAGTAGTAATACTAAAAACACAATATAAGTGTGGTGGCATTCACATTTTGCAACAAAAGAAAGCTTTTCGTGAAAAAAACACGTTAAGTTTGCAAAAAAACAAACCTAACGTACAGGATTGGGAAGTGTAACAATAAAAAAACTTGATTTTACTTTCTTATCAACGGTCATTCACTCATTAAAATATAGTTCAAAAGTATGCAAAACCAAGTCATTTCCAAAATGTACCTTAAGATAAAGGTCGCTTATTTAACCTTTCCATTGGCCAAAGTTGAAAATATTTGCTCACATTATCCAAAATACACAAGAGTTAAATATCACAAACGCATTGTGAAAAAAATGTTTTCCAGGAACTAGACAAAAAATACGCCAGCAGAGACCGCGATAGATAGGGGCACGTACAGTAAAATGGCGGCCATTTTGGAAAATGGGCGCCGAACCTGACTAAGGACCAATCTCGAGTGACTCCATATCTAGAACTGTTTGGAATACTTTAATATACTGTAGGCCTACATGTGTACCAAGTGTGATGCTTTTATGAAAATGTGAACAATTCGTCAAAAATATCATGCTATGCGGCTGGACTAGAGTACGTTACCAGCGTAATGAAAAACGTCTTGAGCAACAAAAAGGTCGTCCAAACTCCAAATGTTAATGTTTGCGCTGCAGTAGAAAATTTGGAGGAGGAACTATAATTAAACCAGTATTCGATACCACTTCAATTCATATAAGCACACTCATATGTTTTTGTTCCTAACACAAGCTTTCTGGGTTCTTATTGTGCGAATATGGGTGTTTCTGTGAACAATCTGGGTTTATTTGAATTCCTGAATGGGAGCCAATAATGCGTGGTACTGTTTGATTCAATTCTTTTAAGTCACTCAAAAATGATAAATGCCAAAGTTGTCAGTTTCCTTAACATATATACTAAACGCAGTTATCAAAAAACTCTACAATTTTGACGCGTGGTGAACAGCCTAAAAACATGAAAAACCAGTAGAGGAGTGTGTTGATATTCAAGCGCGAGGCCCCCAAAAGCGGGAGGCCCGGGCCATTTTCCCGATTTGGCCAATGGCTAATCCGGCCCTGGGTCCCTGGTATTGAAGAATGTGAGAATTACTGGCATTTGAATACGTAAAAACTAGTGTGGACAAAAAACAAGTTTCGAAAAATTAAATCCATGCAGCATGTGTTAGTAGCCTTACAATAAGAAAAATCATGTAGTTACAGCATTTTAATTTTTGTAATTTCACTCTTTGGATTATCCCCTGCTTTGGATGCCCGGGGTCGTCGCCCCCCTCTGCGCGCCACTGTCTGTTAGAGTTGGTATGCCCGCAACACTTCTCTAATTGTCTAATTGAACCCCGCAATAACACATTTTCGTGTTTTTTGTTTGATCCCTTGAAATGAGTAAACAATTAAAGCCAAGTGGTGCGGCTTACCGCAAACTGAAAACCAACAGGAAAGAAAATTAAAGAAATATGCCTGGTCCATGGATGCATATGTAAAGAAGGCAAAAAAGTGGGAAGAGCGTATGATGAGAAATGTGGCGAACAAGAAGAAAATGCAAGACTCCTAATCGAGAATGAAAAACATGCAAAACAAGACCCATTTCAGTTTGTGAGTATTTGATTCTGAAGTTCAAGATCTTTAAATATTCATTATGTCTTTACTAAGCACGAAATTTAATCTTTCATTTTAATTTTTGTGAGCAAACTTTAGGNGTGGCAAGGCCGGCACTTCAATGGTCGGCGTCATGGCGACACATAGCCTTGTCTGGATGCATATTATTGCTAGGTTTCAANAAGAACCTGACAAAAACGGATAACTTGGGAGGTAAGAAGTAAAAATTGGGAAAGCCACTGATGACGCATTTCAAGATTTTGTTCATGTTCACTCACCACAACACCCTAAATTGCTGGAGTTATTGCACTTCACTGAATGGGCCGGAAAAATCAAAGGTAAATCGGGTTTCTCAATCTGTGGGCCACGGAAGAATTTTTTGACGGGTCGCGGTTTGGTATTATTGAAATTGAATACGCTTTGCAAGTTGAACCTTTAATTTTAAATGTATGTAGGCCTTGAGCTAAAAGCGTCATGATAGGCTCTCTTTCGTTATTATGAGTTAGAAATTGTTGCGCCATGGATATTTCCACATAGCCTACCACGATGCAGGGTTTTGTGGCAAGCAGGCGGCTCTTGTCATGAAAACGAAATATAGATTCAGGCGGAAGATGACTTGATCTGCGCATTGTCATGTATTGAGCCTCGAATACAGTATATATATATGCTTTGTCACAGTAAACAAACTCAGGCTTGGTATTGATTGTAGCGCACGTTGTGTTATTAAAAGTTGTTTTTATTTCTTCTCTGTGCATGTACAACAGTTGTCACATTAGAGAAGTGAAATTGGCCACGGATTCTTTGTTTGTTTATTCATTGGGCCACATACTTGAAAGGTTTGAGAACCCCTGCATTAGACAAACTTCAAAAAACTTGACCTGCGTTATCAGTAGTGTTACCAATTCGGGGCAAAATTTTAAAACCCGGGTTTCGGGTAGCTGAGAAAACAAACCCGGGAAAACTCGGGTTTTTTTGGGTTTTGAAATGAATGCGCTTTTGAGCGATAAAAACTCAATATCATTGTAAAATTACTACAGTTTGTCCCTGCTCCATTCATTAGCGAATTATTAATTTAGTTAAGCACAGTTTTTCAATGGTGCTTATAATACTGACGCATGACAATCAAGGCACACTTTCATAATTCAGTCTGTTTTTGTTTGTTGCGACAAATAGTCCCGTGCTGAAAATGCCCTTTCTGGTTCTAATTGAGCCTTGTTGAATAATAAATGGCTTTAAGCTTCTGATTTTCTGTGATTACTAACGTCTTCAAAATGAATTTTTATGATTAAAAATATACTTAAAGTCGTTTCCAAACAAAGCCAAATATTTTGTAGAAACTTACGGTATTACAAACAGAAAAGGAACGAATCGAGTTTGCAAAGAATCACAGCTTTTATATGAACTAACACATAACAGCTCATAAACAAACTAACAGAAACAAGTAACTACGAAACTACGGCATACTAGAGGTGGCCGGAGTCACTTTTTCAGACTCCGACTCCGCTCTTGTTCCAAAATTTCCGAATCCGGGTCCGGATCCGGGTCCGGCTATTCTTAAATTTGAGAATCCGACTCTTGTTTAGACTCCGGCTACAATCATCGATCCAACCGTAATTTACCTATGTTTTTACCTAAGAAAAGACCGCCCAGACTCCTGCTACTGCCAAAATGGAAAAGTGAGTCCTGATCCGGGTCCGGTTTTTCACAAATTTTTGACTCCGGGTCCGGATCCGGGACCGAATGAAAAACTCAGAATCCTGCCGGAGTCGACTCCGGTAATCCGGATCCGGTCCCACCTCTGCCGCATACCTTTGAAGAACTACCTCACGTGGTCGTTATTTAATTAGGTTAGCGAAAAGACTGAAGTTCGCGTAGACGTTCGTGTAAAGTGTTTACGCTAACCTAATTAAATAACGGCCACATGAGGTAGTTCTCCAAAGGTATGCCGTAGTTTCGTAGTTACTTGTTAGTTTATTTATGAGATGTTATGTTATTATGTGCAAAATGACGTCACGATCCGTCTANATAGGTCAATTGAACGAAAATATAAACGGACCAACAACGAATGTACGGTGGTCAACGAGCAAAACGCTNACCTCGTGCCTCATGATAATAGTTGAAAGTTCAAACGTGCTAATTTGGCCGTTACAGGCGCCCATCTACAACTTCAGTGTTATCAGAATTACTAATATTTGAATGCAACAGCAATTTCAGTTTTTCAAAATACTCGGGTTTGGTAGTTGAAAAAAAAACGGGTTTCGGGTAGCAGAAAATAGCCGAAAAACCCGGGCTTCGGGTTCGGGAAAACCCGGGTTGGAAACACTAGTTATCAGTGTTGCTCAAACGCATGCTAGACGAGAATGACATGCGAGAAAATTGGTGGTTAATGCTTAGTAAAGAGAGGCTAATTTTCTGCAAGGTGTCAACTTTTCACGTCTCCCTTGGGACGAAATCAAATAAAACTTTCTGAATTTTGCCAATCCACATCCAAACGCCTAACACTTCGAAATTCACCATTCCGCAACCTATCCCTAACACCGCCTTGACTTTATCGTTCATTTTATGCTTTCAGTATGCCTTCGTCCTCCCTTACTGCAAAACAGAAATGTTTCTGTTACAACATCTACCTTGCGGTGAACTGATAATAAAAATGCGTAAATCAAGACTAAAAGCCGTTTTCATTGAAAAATTTATCCGTTGCGGAAAGCGTGATTTGCTTTCTGCAGTTGATGCATGGACACTTTGATCACTGTTATGAAGTAATATATCTCTTCCATATAAGCAGCAAATGACATCAAGTTAATTACATACTTGTCGAACATATCACGGATTTTGCAAAAATGTACAGAACGAAAAAGTGCCTCACCGGTAGTGCATTCAAAATTGCACATAATAGGGGCAGATGAAGTTTGATTACTGCATCCAATGTGTCTGTGAGCCGCTGACGCGCAACCGCGAGTGATCATCACATTTTGCAAAGTTTCTGAAGCAAAACAACACTTTCGAATTGCAAATATGAAACCATGGCAAAATAAATAGAAGTTTAGAGTGTAGGTTATAATCTAAAGCTTATGATAAAAAACAACACAATTTTGACCTCACATATGTTTGATGACAAAATTAAAAAGTTGGTACTTCAAACAGGCAAAGGGCAAAAATGCCTTGGTTTTATCACTCGCATTATTCGGAAATAAGAGTTGGATTCAAGAAACTCTACTTTCTTTTCTCAGCAAATCTTTCTATGAAAGTCTATTATTCGTGCAAATTTTGGTTTGAAAAAAAAAATAATTTTGTTGGATAACAACCCAGAAGACACTTTGCAACACAACCTCTTATTGCTGTAACAAATTGTAAGTTAACAAACCAATCAAAGAAAGAAATTTTGGAATGGTTTTGAAAGTGTCATGGTTATAGGATTCGACATTTCATTTTGCACTTAAAGTTTTACTCACTTGCAGCCTTTACGCCTATCATGATGCAACGCTCGCCCTCTTTACAAATTTTTGTCGGTACAGTTTGATCCATGTCGTAACATCCTGGAGTATTTTGATCGCATGAATAACAGGAAAGACTCAAAACTGCAAAAATATTTTAATCGACACAAGGCGGGTGAGATTTGTGTTTTCGTGCGAACGTATGCACAGCAGAGACCAATGCAGAAGAAATGCATAATAAGAAGTCAAAAGGTCAGGAGCTATTTATCGATTTTCACTGCACTTATACGGTCTAACTCCCTTTATCATTGAGAGATTTTCATTTCACCGGACATTTTTTCTCGAATACCGATGGTCAAAACGTTGTTCCTCTTTCCTTAGCATAAAGATATTGCTTATGTATTGAAATTATTTTGGTTTTTGTGAATCGATGCGTGCTACAGTAATATCGAGAACAAGGTTCGCGACACGACCCAGTAGTGCAGAGTGTGATGGGGGCCCTTAGCAGTCCTGTCGCCATGGGGGGCTTTGGTGAGCTTAGCCCCCCAAATTGAAATTTGAAACACTATAAATCAGTGGAGTTGCAGCAAAATTTATAATATCAAGCCCCTGTCCACAAAAGCAAAGCCCTACTACTGAAGACTTTCTGGCCACCGTTCTGGCCCTTCGTCGTGTCCAATTCAATGGAGAAGGTTAGGATTTCCAAAAACAAAATGACTAACAAACATAAGAGAATTCCCTAATGATACACTTTTAAGTTTAAAAAAAAGTTGGAATAGAGGGAGGTTCCCAATGTAACGTCTCTCGCAAATTTATGGGTGAGAAGTTCATCTAAAAGTTGCTAAAATTTAATATTCCAAAAAGCGTAAAATGCTCCCGACTATCATGCACGCATTCCTTTTGTAGTAAAATCGGAGACGTTTCTAGAAATTGGAATTGAAGACTATACCTAACATTGCAGAGAACAACCAAAGTTGTAACATTTAAATCGGTTTTAGTAATTTTTGCATTGGTTTGTGTTTTTGTTCCAGCTATCTGTTTCACATACCTAAAATTATCAATGGAAGCATAAATACTTTAACTGCGCCGAATCCGAAGGGGCAGTCAATCGAATTTCTTGAAATATAGTAGTGTTACCTTCTGCTGCACTACTTATCAACATAGGCGTCAGAGGTGGCCGGAGTCACTTTTTCAGACTCCGACTCCGCTCCTGTTCAAACATTTTTGAATCCGGGTCCGGATCCGGGTCCGGCTATTCTTCAAATTTGAGAATCCGACTCTTGTTCAGACTCCGGCCACAATCATCGATCCAACCGTAATTTACCCATGTTTTCACTTTAGAAATGACCATTCAGACTCTTGCTACTGCCGAAATTGAAAAGTGACTCCGGATTCGGGTCCGGTTTTTCCTAAATTTTTGATTCCGGGTCCGGATCCTGGTCCGAATGAAAAACGCAGAATCCTACCGGAGTCGACTCCGGTAATCCAGATCCGGTCCCACCTCTGATAGGCGTACGGGAAGGCGTTGTACTGGGAGGACGGAAAAAAATTTGCCCTAAAAATAAACAATTTGTCCTGAAAGTAAATTTTTTAATTTAATCCGAATGGGGCCTAAAAACTCTTGTAAATCTGTTCTATACAACGGCTTAATCTGTAACGTCAATTCGCCAATAACGTTACATTTTGTTCGGTCCCGATGGCATCTTTTACATGCACTTCAATTCGCTTATAACGTCAGTTCGGCACAAGCGTTCTTTATGCAATCTCCTAGAGCTGCCGTTATAGGCAAAATCTGTAGTTACCTTGCTTGTTAACTCAAGGGTGTGAAGTTCCTTGCGTGTTGTGTTATCCCAGACAAGAAACTTTGCGGTAATTTCCTTTACTGATGCAAATATGTACGTAACTTCGATGGCGCAACGCAATGGTTAAAAGCGACCGTTCAGGATCGAAGGGTCTGACTCTCTACACCTGCCTGTGTTATCGTTGCTGTGCGCTTGAGCAAAGCACTTAAAGACGCGCACTCAAAGGGGACAAGCATTTTGCACGTCGTGCGGCCCGCTTATGCTGAATATTGCACATCGGGAAATGAAACACGCATTCGAAATGCATGTGCCAGTGTGCCTATACGTATTGTATCGTATTCATATACTGTGATTGTACCACGTACAGTATTGTACGAATGTTCTGTCAAATTACCCTGACCATCCCCAAGTGAATATGCACTGAATACAATGCATCGAAAAATTTTTCACCGTTTACAATTTTTTAGCAACTTGCACTTGCCCTGAAAAATAGAGTTTGCCCAGAAATTTTTCGCTGTATTTAATATATTTTTTACCATTCAGGATTTTTGAGCAACTTTGCGCTTACGTTGAAAAACAGAGTTTCCCCTGAAACTTTTCACTGGTTTGAATATACTTTTACATTCAGGATCTTTAAGCAACTTGCGCTTGCCCTGAAAAACAGAGTGTGCCCTGAATTCATTGTATTGAATATATATTTTTTATCATTCAGGATTTTGGAGCAACTCGCTCTTGCCCTGAAAAACAGAGTTTCCCTGAAATTTTTCAAGTCGGGGGGGCGGAAGACCCCCCCCCCCC
>JGI24159J19872_10009446_pt1 | contig 12781 bp, 9 predicted proteins | sample Ectturendosymbi4_FD_19872 | JGI IMG/M metagenome (IMG submission 19872)
AATGTCTCATGAAAGATCTTGAGTACATGAAACACTCCTTGAAGAATTATGGAGCAAAAAACATGGACAATACTGTTTGACAATTATTGTGTTTAGTTATGTGTGAAGTCATTGTATAACATACCAAGGGCAAAAAGCTATTAATTTCACAAAACATTGAAGCAAAACGGACTCAGAAAATATCCAAATTGAGACTCTGTCAAGACTCAGCACAACAGGAAACAATACAAAGTCAACAAGGGCAGATCATGGCAAAACTGCTACAAAGCATTACAGTCAGAGCAATCAGCAAGTATGGAAAACTTGAGAAAGCTACAAGAATGCAATAAAAGGAACATAACATTTAAGCAGGCTTTCTACAAGTTGGGAATGACAGATGATGACAAAACAATGAAAGAACTAAATGAAAAGGAAGAGTTCAGTGCTTTAGTAAATTGGGCTCTGAATAAGTTACCATCGTTTCACAGTATCAACTTGAGACAAAGAGTGAATGACGAAATATATCAAACCCCCATACACAAGTGTGAAAAAGGAATGAGAGTGGGAAAACCAATGTCTAAAACAAGATGTCAGGGAGCAATCACATATGACTGGCCTGAAGAGATGAAGTATGAAACATTGGATGTGAAAGCAATAACAAACAGCATAATAAGAGCAGATGCCATTAATCTGACAAAGATGCAAGAAGAAAGCTTCATATTTGAACAACAGAATCTCCACAAATCAAATTGGTGCAAACAGAAAGAAACTGCTGGGATGTAGTCTTGACAGAAAAAGAAAGAGATCTTCTTGAAGAATTTTTGGAAGTTTAAAATCAAAGACAAAGCCTTTGTTATGACATTGAATCATTGCATGCAACTAAACTCAATCATGCGTAACGAAACATGTGATCTAGTATTGTGAAATGTGTTGTATAAAGAAAACAAACCAGAATCGACATTGTACACAGTCAGTGTCGACATTGTAGAATTGTCGACATTGTAGAATTGTCGACATTGTAGAACTGTGGACATTGTAGACACAGAAAAAAGGTTGTCGACAAAGTAGAATAGAGTTGTAGACATTGTAGACATAAAGAATAAATAAAAATGTATACATTGTCGACAGAATAAAAAATTTAAAAGAATTCTAGTATAAATACCTTGCAATTTCGGACTAGGATTCATTCAGTAACTCGAACTTGACGTGCAAAGGACGTACAATAGCCGGAGGGAGTCTTGTAGAGTAATAAAGTTAACAAAGCAGCTTCAGTCAGAAATGTATGCTGAACAATGTAGTAAGCTTTTGTCCTGCAAAACTGTAAGTACTATGATTCTTGGTTTGTTTTATTAATACTTTGTCATTTTTAGCGTTGTAAATCATCTTTCATAACAGAGTTCTGTCATAATATTTCATGTTTTGGACTTGTAGAAATTTCCAGAAAATATTAAAAATAGGGACAAACTCCTGGCCAAATTTTTTATGATTTCGGACTTAGAATAATTTTGATCAGTGAAGGGGTTTTGTGTTTGTTTTATTCATATGTCAAACCGTTGGTCATAAGAGTTCATGCTCATGTTTGCAATTATATCTCATCAAGTATAATGTGATTATAGTTATGGTCGTGGTGTTTTTGTCTATGTCATATTGATGATCATATTTGCAATAAATGGTGATGTGTTAATTGGGTAAGGGTCCTGTCATTGGTAGCTAGGATCAATGACATTGGCCTCAGCTCTTTATTGTGTTGGGGTCTCTAGTAGGACTTAGCCTCGAGGACCTGCGATTATATAAGTTATACGATATTAGTGCTAACCATTAACCCTTACGCACTATGGTAGTATGTTTTCGTCCAAGTCTTTCGTGGACATATATGATTGAGCTAGTGTTTATAAACCACGATTAGACGCTGGCCGTAAAACTACTGTACAGCATTTTTACAATTGCGTTACCGCGATATAGTCGCGTTTCGTAGAAAAATTGAATGTATGAGAATTTGGTCATTGACTGATTGCAAACTTCACGTTTCCAAATATTGTCTGATTATTTCAATGCCCTTGTGATGCAACAAACACCTTCCAGGGCAAAGTGCCAGCATAATTATTGCTTTCGAGTTTTTTGGTGTTTGTCTCTACGCGTACCCCAAACGTGTTTTTTTGGGGGAGAGGGAAAGTTGTGCTTGTTTTCGACATAATATACCTTTTTTCGACTTTCAAGTTATTTTCTATGGTCAAATGACTTCGATACTCAACAGCATTTGTTTTAAATAGTATGTGATTGATAATTTGTTACTGATGAGCAGGTATTTTGTAAAGAAATTTCGCCATTTTAGCTAGACAATCGTGGTGTGCAGGGGCGTAACGAGGTTAGATGGCGCCTGTGGAGAGAAACAAGTTTGGCGCCACCATGTTCGAACTTGAGGTCTTTTCGGAAACAAATGTACTATTTTGAAAAAAGTGCTTATGACATTGTTGTGACTTTTTGGCCCGCCGCAATGATTCGGCGTCCGGGGAATTGTGCCCCCTTGCTCCTCTCGTAACGTCTCTGGTGTTATTCAATAAAAATCAGAAAATTTTCCGAAAATAAACAAATTTTCAAGTCCGAACGTCATGAACTTCTATTCCGTGAACATCTGCAATTTTCGAATACAATAGCGTACCGCATGGATCTTGCGCAGACTGTCAACAAAGGTTACTGGCTGCGTTTCAAGTTTCTTCGTGTAGTTTTTGTGTCACTTCAAATCCTGCCCCACGCGTTTTTTCGGCGTGGACCTGTTTTGTTTTGCTAATAATGAAACTTTTCCGACATTCAAATAGTTACTCTTTCGAGGTTAGATAAGTTTGAGAATAATTTCTAAATTTTTTGAAGACCGCTTCTGCTCCGGAAACGTCTCAGTAAGCCTTTGTCAAAAACCGTTACCTGAGCAGTTGGGTCTTCACTGCTATGTAGTCACTACACATCCGGATGAACTCGTCCTTGAGGCCCCCCTAAAAAAAATCCTGGATCCGCCTATGGTGTTGTGAATATATAGCAGAAGCCATGGCACATACAAGAGCAAAGTTCTACACTGTAGCAGCAACAGTTTCTGGTTCTTTTGTCACAAAACAAAATTCTGAACATGAGGTCATCTAGACTACCAAACCTGCAATTCATCTTTCAGTGCTACCATTAACTATGTGGAAAGAAAAGACAAACTGATAAAAGCAAACACACAATTGATATTTACAGACGATTGTAGGCCAGTTATCATGATGAGGTATTTAATTTCACAGGTGTGAAGAGAAGAAAACAGTGAAATTAATGTACCTTTATTTGAAAATGCGAGTTAAAATGTGAGACAAAAATCAAGTTGAAAATAAAATCAAATGACAGGCAGATGAAGAACTCTATAGGACATCAGAACGAGAAAATTTACAGTGCCTTTGAAGTATAAGATACATAGAAAAACAATGGAAAAATCACATTGTCAACGCATCATACAGGTTCTTTCTGTATGTATCCCGGCATTCTGGATCCGAGTTGAACATGTTGGTCAGCGAAAAGGGCGGCGCTGCCACAGCAGCCTAAGCGTTTTTCTTTATGCTGCTTGTAGCGTTGATTCGTCAAAATATTAAACTTACAGTGTTGTTACCGCTTTGAGAATACAAAAACACTGAAACAATGATGGAACACAAAATGTATGAAAATAATTACCATAATGCATTCAACTGGTTTGTAATGTTATTTCTTATGTTTGTTGGTTGAAAATGTTTTTCAAACCGTTCATACAGAAGTACAATAGAGTTCAAGTTCAAAATATATTTTTTATTAAGCAAACACATTTTACAGCTTAATCATTTTAGTGTGGAAAGGTTTGAATTAATCGTTTCTGCGATTGCGCAGGCTGTTTCTTGCACAACATTATCAATATTAAATTAGAAAAATGTCAGACAAAGAAGCAGCCGCATGTTATCAAAATCTGTAACGTAATTTCTTTGTGGCAATATTTGCAAGAACATGAAACAATAACATGATTCTCCACTGAGTTTCCATTTGAGGTAAAATTACTTTAACAGTTTAATATCTTTTCTTAGTTCCATTAAGGTTGCCGGCCAACATCCACAGAGTTCGACGATGTTTGGAAACCAGTCTAGAAATAATACTCAAAACAATGAGAAGAACGTTGTTCAGTGAGATCCCTGCAAAAACATGAGGTAAATATCAATATGTACTCTCCTTATAACCGGATAGTGATTTAATACGTTGATGATGCCGACAACAACGTTACGGTACTTCAACTAACCAAGACTGAACTCCCTACTCATAGAGTTTACACAAAAAAACTTAAAAATCTAAGAGTTTTGATAATTATATTTCTTTTGGTTAGTACTTGCGCGTCTGTGCTGCAATAAAGACAGTGTGCGAGCGTATAATGCACTCAAAGCCTCGAATTACGTCATAAAACCAAAAGCATTTCAATTTTTGTTTGGCGATTTCAAAGAATACAAATTAAAGCAAGCTGCAGCAAAGGTTATCGTAGCCGCTGTGTGGAAGAAACATCAAAGCGCTTTTCCTTCCTGTGGTTCTTCAAATAAATAGTACACATTTGCAGTTTTCACCTAAACCCAGACAGCAAAAGCGTGCAAAAAGAGAATACCAATCTCGTGCAACAAATATATCTTACCTTTATTCCAATTGTAGTTGTTGAAACAAAGCACGAGCATGAACAAACTTGAGAAAATGTAAATGCAAGAGGTGTGCCGGGTGATGGCGCTGTGCGCAACCAAGTCGATGTACATCCATGTCGCTAAAATGGCTACGTAACACGCGATGCCTATGGTTCCGCCAGTTTCAGCAGACACAAGACCTAAAAGCAAACAAGAGTATGTTAACAAAAGTAATGTTGGTAAACATTGCTGCAAACAAGATAACCACAGTATGCTGCCAGCCGAAATCACGCTTTGCTTCAACAAAATCTAGTTTAGCATGTCAGCTGCTTCCATAATCAGTTGAAACACTAGCGTTGCAATAAAAAGCTTTTTTTAATGTTGAATGAACACTAGGTTGATTTCATTCTCTGGATTGTCAACTGCCATATCATCTGCCAACAATCCACACAAAAAAATAACCAGGAAGAACTTCAAGTCCTGTGTGATGTTTATTTGTGAAAAACAACCTGAGAAGTACAAACGTCAGAGCCGGAGGAAGGGCCCCTTGTACCTCCGGCCGGGTGGATGCCCCGGGCAAATAGGGGGCCTCCAAATCTGACTTATTACCTTTGTTTCGGCATGTAGAGACACCAAAACTGAACTCAATAAGAACTGATTTCACACATTTACCCTTTCAATATTCATATTTATCTAATACGTCAAATAAATTAATCTTCACACGACCCATAACTTCCTAAAGCCAACCCTTGCTAAATGCATTGTGAATAGTTTCGTTGTCAGCATTTGCCTTGGTAAGCTGTCTGTTGTGCAGGTAACGTCTGCTGAATCCACGTTGATTGTAAGCATTTTTAGTATAGCCTAATAAAAATTATTCATGAAAATTAAGTTGTGGACCAATTGCGTTGCTAGAGGTTTTAGCCAGGGTGGGAAACGTAGCTGAAAGAGACCCACTGGCAATCGTAAGGGGGCCCCCGCCTGCCCGCCAACATTCAGAATAAAGCTTAGAAATGAAAGTTTATCCAGATGTGGATTTCTATATGCTAAAACCCGAAATCACCGGAAAACAACAGTCCAAAGACTTCCGAAAAACGCAAAAAGCAACAGCTTACCGAAAACCATAAAAGTACTGAATACCGAAATATAAACAGAATGGGGGCTCAGTTTTTGCATTTACTTGTCAGGGGAGAGGTTTGCACCCTTGTATTCCCGTCAGTCACACCACTGTTGTGGACCTGTGTTGTATTTTTTCACTGTACAAGAATAGAATAACCGGCATACAGTCATATAAAACCGTATTCGTAGCCCGGGCATGTAATTACCAGTGTATCTTGCATCAGAGTTGTCCAATGAAAACATGAAACTTTACACCAATGAGAAATCCAGTTACTTAACCAATAACACTGTGTCCAGTGTTGGGCCTCGGCCCAATTGTGGGCCGTTGAGCACTTTTCATTGGGCCGCGCAAAACTTGTTATGGGCCGTGATTGCTGCGCTGATTGCGTGGAATCAAACATGGGCTACTGTAATAACTATATACAACATTGATTGTTTGACGTTAACAGTGCATTGACGTTGTCATTATAGGGTTTATTACATTACCATATCATTGCTATGTTACAGATAACTGAATGCAACATAAGTTTGAAACTGGGTCTTTAAAAAAAGGCACGGGCCTTTAATTACCATTGAAAGGGCGTGGGCGCGCGGATGAGAGGAAAAGCGGTCATTCGCCACCCTTTTGCAAAGTGGGACTAAGAACCAAAAATTTCTAGCAAACCTGAAGTCTGGAGCTTAATTCCGATTAAGTTGATTTAATTCTTGCATTGACAGTTTATTTGCCGGTATGACACAAACAGTGCACAATAACCAGGTTCACTGTCCTAGTGTTGTGCAGAGAAGAGTTTGCTGTTCACTCACGTCCGCTAGTTTGCTAGTCTGCAGAGGCAATTTGCGGAACTTGCGTGCAGATTGTTCTAGTGTTTGACTTTATTGCGTAACAATAACATGGCAACGAATCTTCGCGTGTTCACTTCAAATTACACTGGTAGGCGTTTTGCGGCATACCAGTGTTGAACGCAAGTAATACCGGGAGACAGTGAGTTCTGATAGCGGATAGCCACTTTTATAGCCTACGGTGTAAAAAGAAGCATGATAAGTTTGAAAAATCCATTGTTAGTGTGAGACTGAACGCTTGTCCGGATTATGTGGATGAGCTTTCACGACGAAAAGTCTGTAAAGGCAAGCGAGGATTTATTGAAAGGATTTTTGATTGCTTTAGACGAGATTTTAGACGTTTGCAACTCTTGCTTCTATGTGATGCTGGCAAGTCTTGTTAGGTAAAATAAAGACATAATTGTGGTTTTATTAAAGATCATGGCAATTTGCTTCTTTGTAAAAAAGTGCCATGTTTGAAAAATCTGCAGATAGTCTATTTTGTAACTTATCGCAATATACTTGGCTATTGCTGCCACGAAGTGCATTTTTTGTGACTATTGCCGTAAAGTCGCGCAAGCGCTTTGTGAACGTCCGTTTACATTGCATCGTCAGCAATCTCAAAAGTATAAGCAAAATTTCGACGTTGCTCCCCATGGAAAAATTTCTGCGGACGCNCATGGAAGGGGGATTGCGGCCATTCTAACGAAAGTTTGCCGATCACTGCTGTGCGCAATACTGCTGAATAGAGCTTNAGCAAGTTCAAACTTATTAAAACGTTTCACAGATCAATNAACACTGATGTAAGGCTAACAAATCTGGCAGGGATATCTATTGAAAGTGAAACTCCTAAAACTTTAGATGTAACGGAGTTGACAGAAAAATTTGTATTTTTGAAAACTTGGAAGAAGTAATTTTCTTAGCTTGAAACATAGCAAATGCTTAACAATGTCTGCTTTATACGTTGTGTTGATGCTGCAGAAAATGCTTTCATAAGCATTTGTTTAAAAAGGCGATATTTTGTTTACATAAATACTGTACAATGTGTTAAATGCAGTATATTGTATATTGGGGGCCCTAACGTCCAGGCTCGGAGGGGGGCCCCCAACCACCTAGCGCCGGCCCTGACAAACGTTGATACGTCTTGAGCCTCGAGGGCAAAACACAGTTCATGTCATAACTGGCACGCCGCAAATGAAATCTCGCGCGTGGTCATTTTTTCAATGTATATTGGAAAAAAGAAAACTATTTTACGTCCTTTTTATCCTACAAATTATTGGATATATAACCTGTCCCGTCAACTCCAATATTACAGAAAATCACAAACTCTATCAATCCAACAAATGCCTCATAAACGCAGCTTGCGATACAAAAACAAGCGTTCAACACCGCAAATCTTTCCGGCAACACTTAAAACTTGTATTTATATCAAAGGAATCAATACGATGCCTCTTGATGTTGTTAAGACGTATATACCCCGATGTAACCCAATATTTCTTTTTAAATGTCTCTCAAATATCACAAATGCGGTTGTAATGCTTGATGCGGCTCATTACGTCAACGGTATTTCATCTTGATCACGGTTTTACTCCGTTAGTTTTATTTAGTGTGCAACAGCTTTTTCGTTCTGAGGTTTTGTGCAAAAAAGCTTGCATCACTAGCTACAGTGTGAAAAAAGCATTTTGACCTTGAAAATGTCCCAAAATCACACACATTAAGTAACGTTCACTTGCAAATATACCATGTACCTCGCAGTTCAGTATCAGGACGACTGTAGCTGGATTTGTACGCCAAAGTTTGCGCCATTGTCCAGATTAAAGCTGCTGTCATCCACACTGCTACAAATGCTTTAGTTTCGATCACACAGTACTTGAAGACTTTCGTGTAGTGACCTTAAAAAAAACAATTCCTTAATGCTGCACAATCTTTCAACCGCAAAAAAACAAAGCCACCTTCCAATTGGCTCAAACATCAAAACTAAGAAAATTCAAAAATTTGTATAATAAAGAAAAGAAACATTGAGTCAAATTTTTAACTTTCTTCAGTTTTTGCCCAATATCGAAAAATGACCTTTGAGAGAATGCCTCGTCAAAATCAAACTGAAAGAGTAGCTCGGTTTTACTCGGTTCAAAATGTTCTTACTAGAGTTTATAGTTTGGTTTAAACAATTGATTTAGAATTAATTTTCATAACGTCCTCAGAATTTGCATCACCTTCCGCACAACATACATAAACGCATAGCAAGTGAAACCTGAAATAAGTAATAAAGGGTCATAAGGAAACCACGTTGAAAGCTTTGTTATGCTTCATGTTTCCTCGTACGTTGAATTGTGGTCACAATACTTTCAAAAATGCAATTTAATATGTACAGTAGTTCGGGGTTTGAGAAAAAAGAGTTGAAGGGAATATGTTCAGGACCCGATGAAGTTTCGAGTCAGTCACTGCTCCAAGTAGCAACCAAGCAATAATGTATAATATTTGAAATGTAATGTTCACTAATTGCTGGACTTGCAGCTCTGCATAAAAAAGTTTCACAAAAGAGTAAAGCAAAAAGGCATGGCAATCATTGTGGTCAAACTGATGTCGAACCAGGTACAGGTTTTGCGGTCGGTGTATGTCTTTCCTCCAACGCAGGTCCTTCCATGATTTTACAACACTGGTAGAGTGAAATCCAGTTAGTAAGCGCTTTCCATGTCACTGGTATGATGAAAACCTCCACGTTTTCGTACGAAACGCCACAGACCCAGACAATTGTAAATAACGTATTGGTGATTTCCATAATGTAAATAATCTGCACCAAGAAAAATGTTCACAAACAAACGTAAAGGTATCAAAAAGGGTGTAATACGACAAAAGAGTACCTACGACAAACAATTCAAATGTCCAGAAAAAAACGTAAAAACAGACGATGCTTTTTAATTTTTGGTTATCCAGATATATACTCATTCAAGTGCTTGCCTAAATATTTAAATAGAATCTAATCTTGATTTGCTTGAAAATGTACTCAGTCAATGTTTGGATAATTTTTAATAAAAAGGAAATTCCTTAATCTATATTTATTTCTGTCTTTGTGTCTGCAGATCTTTCTTTGTGTCATTGTCGAACAAGTTCGCAAACAGACACTCGTTTCCAAAGATAAGGCAAGACTATTAATAAAGAACCTTAATATGCATAGATATTTGGGCTGAAATAAAACCAATCAATCAAGTGATTTTCAGGAGAAAAAAGCTGGACAATATTTCAAGAAAAGTTCAAACGCTGGTTTCATTTTTCAAAGTAATGAACTGTATTTTGATGTAAGGTTAGTAGTGGAGCCATAGAGCCATCACGTTTTAGAAAAAAAAGTGCAAAATCTTTGATTAGCCACTAAAATCACATGCAATAATGCATTGAAGATGACTTTACGATCCATTGATACATTTAAACAAGTTGTAATTACTTTATAGAAAGTCGTTTAAAAAGAATTCGAACAAAATGCTGTTACAATAGTAGAATCCATGAAAAAATAAAAATCTTTATAATAAAAGCGTAGCAACGTACTTTCTTTTCAGGTGTCATTTGCGAACCGAGTTTGTAAAAAATAAATTGCGTGAGAAAGCGAGATGAGTATACCACCACCCAGGAGATAAGCATCTAAAGAAACAAATGTTTGTCCATTAGATGCTGTTAACCACAAATTTGATTCAACTGGTAACATTAAATTACGAAAATGCACATCAAACATTTTAACCTATTTAGCATAAATCAGTGGTTTCCTCACTTTGAGTCTCCACGACCCCTGTGATTGTCAGATGTTTCCAGGAACCCCCAACTTTTCAAGACTAGATCTGATTCCCACTATTTCTATGTTACCTTGCCTGCCTACCGCAGTGTTTTGTGAAATATCATGAAAGATTTATCTTAATTAGGCACACACTGTGGGTTTATGCTTTGTTTTCGTAATGTAGTCTAGATAAAACACTAATAAAGTCACCGCGCTGGAAAGCAGGGTTTCTAGGTGCAGCTGGGAGGAAATTTCCAATCGTTTGTCAAAGTATGTCCGATAACTTCAAAACATTCCAAAACAAACCGAAACAAGCCGAATGCGACCACTTTTGAATTAACCAAACGAGTGGTAACACAAATTCGATGTTGATGCATAACCAAACCTAAACGTATTGCATACAAAAAGTAAGTGTTACACTCCAGACGTACAAACAAAGTTAACTTAGGAAAGATGTGATTGGTCCTTGAAAAGTTCGAGAAACTCAATCGTAGAAGTTTGCTGGCAACTAACGAGACGTTTATAGTATCAGACAAAAGGCAAGCCAGCAGAGGGTGATCGAGAAGCATTACTGTAATAATAATGATTTATCTGAAATCATATTGGATGTTTCAAACAACAATTGTTTTCATTCCTTGCAAAGGTCGAATGAAACAAAGATCGAAAACGCAATCGATTTATGCTGACAATTGGAAAATGCGAATGCCCTGAAACGAGTTTTGTTTTTGCATTTTTAAAGTAAGGCACATATAATACAAATTTTAATTTCATGAAAATTGAAAGCAAAAAACGTTGTGACAAAAGCATTTCTCTCCCAAAAATACCACGTCAGAGCAAAGCAATTATACGAACCGTTGTTACAACAGAATATTGCCGGTGGATCATAATATCATTAAGCTTAATTGAAATTCAATATTATAAAGTTTTTATGAAACTTGTGCGAGACGTCTGTTCAGAGCTTTCTAGAATCATGTTGAGGACATACACAGATAACGAAACCAAAAGTAAGTAATAACTGTTATCGAATCACCCAAACAAAATATGTGCACTCGATTAAATTCAAAAACGTTTAATTTTTAGAAAAAAATTATTCCGAGACAACGAAGCCTTTCGCACCTTCACCAGCAATGATCAGGGTAGAACCTGCTAAGTTTTGTTCAAAACATATGCAATTAATCATTTCTATGTTCACGTCTTATGGGCAAAACAATGCTTTTTTTCAATGCAAAGTCTTCTTTTCGAAATAACATACGTGGAAAGACTGTGTAGCGGTCGCTTCCCCCAAACCACGTTTTATTCTTTACAACAAAATATGGATTATTGCTATCTCTTTATATANAGTTTTTTTTAAGCAAAATGTTAGGTACCCGGTGTNGACCTGTAGCGACCCGGTCTCTTTGATTCTAGGGACTCGATTTTCTCTGATTCTATGGACCCNATTTTCAAATCTAGTGACCGATTCGGGTCCCTAAAATGCCTTAAAAAACCCTGTTGATATAGATTCTTTGTGTTCTGTAGCTTTTTCAGCGAACATTTCGCTTCAGTTGTTTTTACAATGAAATGCAGGAAGTTGTACTTTGACCTGTCCCGAGCCAATTCCCTTGCAATTGGATGTTCGTAATTTCTCTATCTTTTGTCATTTCTCATAGTTTATAAAAATAATTTTCAAGCAAACGTTTTTAGTGACATGAGCTTTCATTAGTGTTCTTAACACATTCGCTCTGATAGCTAATAACGCAATATTGTCTAACACAATTACAGTAAGTGTTCAAATGTCCATCGAAATTAACAAAATAGCAAATGCTAATGAAGGTTTTAGTTGTACCATTTCCTTTAAAAATCAATTTCAATGCAACTATTTTCATGTAATAATTAAGATGGGAACTTTTACGTATTAGCGCAGACGAAACGTCCAGACCGATTACCGTGGTGTTACCACTGGCGTAGGAACTGGGGTTGCAGTGGGTGCCAGCGCACCCCTTAAAATTTTGATTTGTCGAAAATTTGGGCAAAATCGCAAACAATTTGGGAAAACATATTTCAACATTTTGAACAATTACCACGGAAATATATTACGTTTTTTAAGTTCATAAATGAAAGTTTATTACGTCATAGAAAACACATTAAATATACATAAAATCAACAAACTGTTTCTAGTAACTTCACGTTATATTATGTGAGAACCGATGAGTAACTGATTCACTTGAAAGTTTGGGCAAAAGAAGGCGTTTCATTCACATGCTTTATTAATTGTACACTGAGGGAACCAAGTATGTTGTAGGGCACCTACTTTATATTGCGAGAGTCCATGCCAGGCAAGTAGCCTACAGAAAATTTTTTGTTTTTAATTTTAACTACAATGTTTGGATTGACACATTTTGCAATGCAGTTTGTTGCGTGTTGCATATATGTCCTCATCTAGATGTTAGGTTTCTTGCTGGCAGCAGCAGCTGGAATG
>JGI24159J19872_10009448_pt1 | contig 12779 bp, 9 predicted proteins | sample Ectturendosymbi4_FD_19872 | JGI IMG/M metagenome (IMG submission 19872)
TAATGGTTGGTTTACTGCATGCGATGGCTTTTATGGCGCTTCTGCTTATTGGCTGAGTCATATGAAACAATAAACCATAACAAAAGGTCCTCAGGCATTGAAGGCAAAACTAGCGACTGTCTTTCCAGAAATTGTTTGTATGTCGTTTTTTCGCTGATTTCCTCTTGGTAACAGCGCTGCTTGTAACAAACTACCAGATTAAATTACTCAAAATGTTTGGTATATTCTCCTGGTTTTGTGTACTTGATTTCATTAATTTTCCATTCAACTTGAGGCAGGCTCGTAGCCAGGTTTTCAAGTTTGGATGGGCAAAATACATTTTTTAGGGGGGCACGATGTTTGTTTTTATCATATTTTTAAAACAAATTTTTTGGGAACAAGAAAATGCAGAGGGGCACAAAAGAAATTTGGGGGGCACTGCCCCCGAATGTCCCCCGTGGCTACGGGCCTGACTTGAGGCACACCAAGACAATTAAAAGATTAACGTGTGAAAACGAATAGAAGCCGGAGGTGGAGCCTAAGTCATGAAAACCAAGAGCTCCGGAGCTGGAGCCATGTTCATGAAAAGAAGAGCTCCGGAGCCGGAGCTCTGTCATTTTTACGACGGCTCCGCAGCCCTGAAATTATCCACACTGTAGCCGGGCACATAGACGATCCAGAGTAAAACTTCAACAGATAAATTGCTCTAGCAACAACCTCCAACGATTATCATAGTAAGTTAAAATTTGCAAGGAACTAACAAGTCATAATAGCAGGATACTGAAGTTGAATCCATCATGAATTAGTGGTTGAGCATTTTCGCCCCCTTGGTGCTTTTTCGCCCCTTGCCCATCAAAATCGCCCCCAAGGTGGCGATTCCGCCAACTTTGAGAAACACTGTTCTAGAACCATACTTCCTCCTTGCTAGTGGGATCCATTCACCAACGCGGCTTGCCAGCAGAGGGCTTACAAATATCCAAACTTCCACAGTTGTAAATTCAAATATTTACTTCAAGAAGTCTGTCCAAGAAATGTGGCGTGTTTGAACAACATTCTAATGAAATTACGTTTTCACTCCAATTTACTCCCCGCAAACCTTTGCACTCATCCTTGCCCAGGAACGTCGCACCTGCTGGAGGACAAGCAGGCATGTAAAAAAAACTTGGGAGATCAGTCACAGCAAACTGGATAAGTTGCGTGGGTCATGTTTGGTGATAATTCACGTTGTGACGTAACTATTTCAAGTACAGTATTTAAAGCAGTAACGCCGACCTATTGGGCATGATTGTCGCTTTTACGTGCTCCACATAAAATTGAGCTCAACAAAATAATACACCAATCTCCTTTTCGAGGTGTGCTTTACACGTTGGAATAACTTTATATAGGATCTATTCACCTATTGGGCAGTTTATAAAAAAGAAGCCGCTCTGATTGCGTTGGCCTCTGTTGAAGGTCAGGGAGAGCAATTCCCCCAAGGTTTTGGACCCCCGTTTTAACACCTTTTTGAGTTAAAAGTACCCGCTGTTAACTTTAATTCTTTCACCTTGAAAAAGGCTGGAAGAAACAAACTTCCGTACCTCGATTGATTACATAAAAATGGTTACACAAGAGCTTTGGTTCAAGAGTTTATTTTCGTGACAGAAATAACTGGTTCTGCCGTTCCTATAAACTTCGCGCCTGGAATTGAAGCGTACGTTACAACCTAAGTTAAAATTTCAAACAAGTTGGACCTTGCGTAACAATCGGTCCGAGCACAAGTTCTCATTTACCAGCGTTCCATTATCTTTCGCTCGCTGATCGACAGCGATCAGCGAAAGCAATATGAGTAAAAATGTTTATGAAGAACTGGGCTTTCTCTGTCAATTATTTCTACGCGATTTACTTTTTCGTAGAGCACTTTTTGCACGTGCTTAGCGCAGGCACTGTTAAAACTATTAATAGATTGCTACTAGAACTTGAATGGTGCAGAATTGCAAGCTCAGCTCCGTCCGCCAATCATCAAAATCAACATGTTTTGCGTACACGGCCAGGCTCTCATCCACGGCAGCACAGAGCAAGTCCTTTTCCTTGGAAGTTTATTGTACACGTTGGTATGTCTGCGACATTAGGCCAGAACCGATTTCCCGGTCGAGTCGGCGATTCGTTGATACATGGTCACAAAAAAACGAACAAAATAAATGAAAACCACCGAAAATAAAAGTGGAAACGTTGAAAATGAAGAAACTTCACGCGAAGAAGAGCAAAAGCAACACAAAAACACGTAAAGCAATAATAAGAGCAAATAGAGATTAGCACGCATGCGAGTGAACCAGCGCCGGGCACAATACAAGAAGTCATTGTTACGTTGCATTTTCCGACAAAAGCTTTTCCGTTCAGGAATGTTTGGGCATCGCAGCGCCAACGGGTGTTTTCAAACTTGAGATCAACCCGGCGTTTCCCACAAAGCGAAAACACGTCTAAAGCAATAAGAATGCTTCAGCAAGCACTAACTCAGGGGTCGGGAACCCATGGGTCGCGAGCCAGATGTGGCTCTTTTGATGACGGCGTCTGGCTCGCTTGATATTTTCTTAACACGACTGTTACGGATGAAGCTTCTGTAATTTTCCTACAAAGCCATCAGCAACACCAGAAGTCGAATTAACAGTAAGCGTGTTACTATAGAGAAAATTCAGACATTTACCATTGTTTAAAATTGTTGATTTTGCTTTTCAATTATATGGCTCTCACGGAAATACAATAAAAAATATGTAGGTTTCATGGCTCCCTTAGCCAAAAAGGTTCCCTATCCCTGCACTTACTCATAGGAGAGTTTCAGCCTGTTCAGCGCCTCGGATGAATAGCACGAAACGCAGTGACAATAAAGCAGATCGGATTTGTGTCACGGCCCAGACGGTCAGACACTTTTTCTTCCGCGTTTGTTGAACTGCACGGAGCCGGCGATTTTGACTCATGCTTGGCCCGCAACCCTGACTGACGCACAGCGGTGCGCAGCGAGCAAGTCGATGCACAAATAGCCTTCTTCGATAAATCAGTAGTACGAGCTGGAGCGATCGCGGAGCAGGTTCGGTAAAAAAAAGAGGCGAGCGAAACTTTTAAAACAGTAAACGAGTCTGTCGCTGAAAAAAGTACGATCTTGGTGGAATTTTCGCAAATTGAATAAAAAAAAAGTTGGATAAATTTTTGCTGATGCAGCCGTGGCGTGCTTTGGAATATCAGAACAAGGGTGTTGGTTAGTTATTAAAATACAACAAATGCCTCGAATGCCCGGTTGATTTGCAATAAAAAACAGCAGAATTTTTACTGGAGAATGCAACAAATCCGACAAAATTTGCGATACACAGCCATTCGTGCTCTCAAATTCGATGGTGGAAACAATCAGAATGAAAGCATTGCCATCTCTACATTGTAATTGGAGGCCAGTGCAAAACAATGCTGATTTTTCCCCTTTCCTCAATCTTCAAATCCAAGATCATACGACAAGCAATTTAACAAGGACCTGGCAACCGATCGTACATCAAGGCTGCGGAAACGGTGAGAATAGCGAACGACGCGCTAATCGGGCAAAACGCATGATGTTGGTACTTTGCCAAACGCAATCCACAAACTACAATCGCGGTCATATCAGATGAACCACAACGAACGACACAAAATAAATGGAAACACGCCGCTCGATTCGTTGACCGACGTCTTTCAAACAGACGGGACCTGCGAAGCCCGATTCATCATCGGCATGCATCTCGATATAGGGCCAGGACAAGCGGAAAAACGAAAAAAGTTTCGTAGCCTGACAAGGCAAGGACAGGCGATCAAGTCGTCGACCCGGTGGGAAGGGATCGCAATCGGCGCGACCCCCCTCGCAAATACTGGCGAAATGGACGCGAAGGAGACTCGACAGAAGAGCGCAGTTGGAAGTCAAACCAGTGACGTGAAAAACGTAAACAAGCTTCCCAGTTGCGAAAACGCGCTCGCATTTTGTGCCGCAATAAACAACCGCTTGCTTCGATTCTTGCTCCAGTGACGAATCGGATCGAAGTACGCAGAACGAGAGTTAAAGAACGCGCGTGCGAAGCGCTGAAAACCGAACCCACTTTTTCCGGCGAAAGGCAACGAAAGCAGCGATCGAACAGTACGTGGCGCGGTTGCCGAACATAGACCAGCGAATGAACGACATTTTACAGCGAAGACAGACGCCGTTGAACGGACGTCCGATCTGGTGCATGTTTAAAGAACACGATTCCACCGGAGAACTAACAGAGCAAATCGCTTCAGTCACACCTATTGCTACGAAACAAGGCCTTCTTTGTCGGCCAACAGTCTGACGGTCTCACGAAGTCCAAAAAACGCTAGAGGAGTATAAACGGTGCGACAAACAACGAGGTACCTTGTGCCAGGCATGAGGTCATTCAAGTTGGGAGTTAACAGTAGGTGGCGCTGACGAGTTATTCAGTTCGAGATGATGAGGTTGTTTGATGCCCTGCGGCAGTTTCGTCAAATCAAGGACGCGGCGCAACAATAACCGAACAACCGGCCTTTGTTGCGTCACCGCGCAAACAAAAACGCTATTTTTGCTGCCGTGCGACACACGCGCGGAGCCGCAAACGCCGCTCGCCTGTTCGCCGCGAAGGCGGCAGCGGCAGTGTGCGCTGGTCGGTGCCGCGGAACGTGGCGGCGAGCTGCGAACCTGAAAAAACGCGCAACGAGAAAACGAAGCTGGGGGGAAGCGTGACGCAAAGCCGACAAAAGATGCATTTCCGCGCCCGGGCAAGCACAGCTGACGACCGCGGCGCATCGCAAGCTGCAGGTGTTTAACTCGTAGAACGGTCGAAGTTGGGGGCGATGCACGACCGGGCGCCCGCACAGCTCGCTTTGGCGAAGCGCGGCTGACTATTGCACGTTTCGGGAATTTTTCGGCGAACTTGAAAGCGCGTGCCCAGCGAACAGTAGCGCGACTGCGTCACAAAACAGACGAAGCAAGTCGACTGCGTAACAATGGGGGGGGGAACTTTTAAGCTCAGCAGCAAGGAATCCACGGCGTAGAACAAAGCGTTTGAATTTCATCGCTTGAGTTGGAAACGAATCCCATCGAGTTTCTGAGTTGGCGCGTTGATACAACGTACAGAAGGAAACTGAATTGAAAATGCACCACAGTTGCCTTTGGTTTGGGCAGAAAGGCGCGAGTTGGGCCATAAGCTTCGAAGTAACGTCCGGGTTCCATTTCACGGCGGCAGTAGAATCGATTTCGTCTTATAGAATCGATTTTCGTTTCATCGATTCGGCAGTGTCGGTAGAATCGATTTCGCGTTGGCAAGAAGGCTCTCAGCACCGCGGAAAACGTCCTCCGGCACGTTACGCAGAAACTGACGAGTTGCGCTTGCTGTGCTCGGAATGCATTAGGGAGGAGGGGGGCGGCATGGACTTGAGCAGACGCTTGCTTTTGACGTCGTAGTGCTTTCGGCTGAAAAACACGTCTCCGGCGTCCACGCCGGCCTCCCTGGGCACGCTCGGCCTCTTCCGAGGGCGTTTTTCCAGCAGCGGCGGCACGATGCGTCGGAGGTCGAAAGCTCCCCATGCGTTGTCGCGGAGGAATCTGGCGCGGACTCTGCAACGGCAAGACAGGGACGCTTAACAGGCGGTTCATCAGTAGCGGCGGCCAGGAAAGGGCGCGGGCTCTTGTCGGAACGAGATCGACACATTTTACGGGTGATCGATTGTGTTTGCGGNGGGGGGGGGGCATGCACGCTGCGCAATTAGGTGAAGCCGGGCAGAATGCGACCGCGTAAGACATTCACGAGCAACTCTGTCTTTGTCGAATGTTATTTCTCAAAACATGCGACAATAGTTGTGACGTTACAGCTCGTGAAAAATCGACCTTGGACTGAGAAGCGCTCTCGGTGGTCACGTGACCACTGGTTGGTCGTTTTCATGAAAAAAACGCGAAAGTCTCTTCCACGCGGGTCAGAAGATTGACTACGTAACCGAAGTTTTTGAGTGTGCTTGTACGATTTGCAGGTGTTGATTCCAAAAATGTTATCCAGTTTGTTTTTTTTATACCATCGGTTCTTTCAATGCTGCAATAGTTTCAGTTTTTATAATTTTCCGTTACCTGTTAGATTTCTTATACGATTTGACTTCGGTTATCTGTCTTTCAATCAGCATTATCACACTGTAAATCAGCGCTTGATGGACTTGAGGGGGTTAACAGGCAAAATATCAGTCATGCAGCCACTCGATGCAGTGCTTTCATATACACTTAACAATGATCAGTTTTCATCTTCATCTCGGACCGTTAGGTACATATCAGTCAGATTAAAAAGCCGCTTTCAGTGTTTACAGAAGGAAGTATCCTTTTGTAGTAATTTTCGGTGAACGCGGATCAGTATAAAACGAAATGTGCAGCCAGAGGACAGAAAACATTTAACATCAAGGTCTATCTTTCATCAACAGCAAGTTATGATAGTCAGCACATCCTACTCGGCACGCACCATATTATTACATTTTAGGAACTGAAGTTAATCGCTTATCCTGTACCGAGTTCCTGTTTTAAATAGTGAAAATCAAGATGGCAGACGGTGCAAAAATTCCCCAGATTGCTTTTGCCATGTATGGCGATAGTACATCGGCGTCCGACACTTACGGAATGAAATTGTTAAAGGAACAAAGTATTGGACATCGTATACCAGACTACTATATGTACTTTGGGATGGCAACTGGCAATCAGGACAATCCCTGGACACAGCATGTAGTTCGTGGCAGCTGTCGATCTAATCGCGAAGGATGGTTGAGGGTGTCTGGAAGAGTTATGCCATTTGCAAAACGAAAGGGGGTGTTTGTTGGTCCTTGTTTTTTTTCGCTGAAACATTTCGGTCTTTTTTGCTCAGACATTTTGGTCACTGAAACATTTCGGTCATTTGTTTCACAGTTTTATTAAAACTCGCCATAAGTGTTTTTAGCCTATATTTTCAAACATTCTCACCGAAATGACTTAATTTTTTTCGGTCACTTGAAAAACGTTACAGTCTATGGCCGAAAAAAATTGGTCCTCCAATAATCACAACTTTAAAGTCCTATAATTTGGTGGAAAAATGAATGAAACAGAAAAAGAAGCTGGCAAGCGTTTCGAGGTTTGGTAGATGGATTTTGCGGGAAAAAAAACGATCAACATTACAAAGAACTAGGGAAAAGTTATCATCAAAATATGGGTTGCAGGAAGTGTTTAATACTACATTTTTGTGCTCCCATCTGGATTTCTCCCAAGAAAATCTTCGCGGCTTTAGTGAAGAACATGGTGAGAAGGTTTCGCCAGGATATTGAGCCAATGGAAAGACGAGATATAAATGCTGCTGGGAAAGTGCAGTGATAGGCGACTGCATTCGGTCGTTGAGGATAAAATTGGTTACAAAAGAAAGCTCGTTCAATAGTGCTCTTTTGAAAAGTGTGACTATCTCAAGAAGTAACGGTGATATGAAAAAAATAAACCGATTTTTGAACTCAGCGCCCAAAATAAACACAGGGGCACTCAAGGTGCGAAACAAAAGTTGTTACGCAGGGTTTCGTCGATTGACAATGAGCATACATTGATTGTGGCGCACCGCAACAAGCGAACATATGCATTTCAAAGAGTGCATGAGGTCAAACGTGAAACAGTCGGATCCGATCTATCATCGGTTTTGAAATGACAACTTCCTACAACGGGAAGATGAAAGATCAATCACAGGAAACCTGATAGTGCAAAATGTTGGTGAAACGCGGTTTCTTGTGAGTGCGAACAAGACGGATGCGTCTCCACCATTTCAAAACTGTCCAAAACGCGGTTTCTTAACGGTCAGGAATAACTGGCCACTTCGCGTCTCTTCTCAACTGGGGCTGATGCGCGCGCAAAGTAGGTTACAACTCCACCGACGCTCAGTCGCGCGACAGCGTTGTCGAGTACGCTCGTTGCTGTAGCAACGGCGAAGAGCGAAGTTTGAAACTTTATTATGGTCAAGTGAATTGGCGCGATTGACCCTGGTGAACGCCGCCGCTCAAAGTCCAAAGCGTTCTGCAGTAATTACGCTGACGACCCCACGCAAAGAAACCAAACTGACCCCACCGGCTGGCGTGCTGTCCAATGCCGAGGTGAGCGACTCTGCACTAACTAATATAGGGAGATCACAGTCCACGTGCGATAAACAGCGACATGTGAGCAAGTTCCAAGTCACTAGCGCTTGTCATCGTGTGTCAGCGGTTGTGAAAGGCAAGCACAGTTGTAGAAAGCGCGAACTGGCGAAAGTTAGAAGCACATTTGCCCGCAAATCTTTACACGCATTGGGCGGGTTTGTTTGCCTGAGTATCACGTTTTCAGCCACCACCCACCTGCAGTACTCGGCGTAGGAGAGCACGTGACATCGGTCTTCGACGCAGGCGACGCTGATCTCGTCCAGGTGCCGAGACGAAAAGAGCTCCTGCTCGCTGACGTCACTGCCCAGCACTCGGGTGTCTTCGGTGTGTTCCCGTCTACGACAGCAATACGCGCGTGTGAGCATAGGGAGTAAAGGCGACATCGCGTTTCGACGACGTACAGTGACACGTTCCCGCATGGCACCATCGACATCGCGCAGACCGACTGGTGCTTTCGGCGAGTTGAACGCCACGCGGCTCCTTTCTTACGTTCAAAGCTGCTTTGGATTGCCTTCCAGCAAGTTTCAGGGCAGGAAACAAAGCAGCCACGGCCGGCTGTAACCGGTAAATTGCTTTTTGCGTCACCATCAGTTTGAAAATGCGCTGCATGTGACACGACGGTTTTGTTTTGAATCTTGCTCGCCATGGTTACCACAAGTAGAGGCTTGGAAAACCGCTTAACTCTGCCGGTAATACAAGACTCGCACATCAACAGACTTAAAACGATGACGACCATCTCTGCCAATATCTATTTGCCGCTAGTTGTCGTCATATGCAAATCCCGATCCACGATGTGGAAGCAAACTGCGGCTGACAGGAGCCACTCAACTATGAGGCCAGCGGCCGAAAACGTTTCACCGCGTCCGACATTGTCGAATATAAATCAAGCACTTGGGAAAGCCACACTGTCGCGATGTTGTCACCGCGATGGTGGCTAAATAAGGTAAATCGTTTCAGGTATTTCCGGCGATTGCTTTATCGTACACTGTAGTGGGTTCTTGTCACTGGAGCGTCGGGGCCGTTGCGCACACAACGATCTTTTGGCAAAAAAAACATAAACAAAACCTAAAATTTGCTTCGCACGGACAATGAGCAAACCGGATCAGGGTAGCTCGACTTATTGCAATTGTTCGATATGTCAAAGCCAGTGACGCAAATCAACAAAAAGCGGTTTGCGCATGGCCACAGGGCAGCAACACGTCAAGGCAAAATGAAAGCGGTTTACAATGCCCCGAACCGCAGCAAGTCTTTAAGATCGATTGGAAGAATTTCGAGAACGTTTTCGACAAGTACCGCATTCTACTGTAGGTGCGATCATTTAGCTACGTCAGTATAGCTTCTCGTTTTCGATCGCTGTGAGAAAATAGTCTTTACAAAGTAGCGAACAACCTCAGTGGTACTTTATACGGCTTGTAAATGAACCGCAGCGATTTCGGTTGCGAAAAAATCAGTGGATGAACTTCGGTCGCGAGAGAGAACAGCTGTCGATGGCATGGAAACAAAACCACTATTTCTGGGAACAGAAAGATGAATTTTGAACTGACAAGCAATCCTTGTGAAACGAAAGAAAGCAGCAAGAAAATCTGCGCGAAAAAATCAACGCCTAAACGGAACGATCAATTGTGATTATGAAACTTACACGATAACTGAGCGCAGCCGCCTGCGGCTCGATCTCAGTGCTTTTAAGCCGCGTTTCGTTGTTTCAACGTTTTTAAAGATCAGACCTTGCTGACCGCAAAGACATTTTGATAGACCGCAACTATTTTTTTTTGAGTACCGGAGATGGTCGTAAAGAAAGGTTTTCGTGTATTCTGATGGTGCTAGTAAAGCGACGTTCTGCTGTATTTTGAGAGACCGTTGGGAAAATTTGTGAGAACGTTTCGGCACGCCATGCTTGTTTCCCAAGCAGGCCAGGAAGAAATGCGAAATCATCTTCAAGCAGCCGTAAACAAAAATCTGTATTTTTTACCCGTGACTGCTGCATGCAAGCAACCAAACACGCTTCAGAAAGTGCGCATTCGACATCGTCCTCAAAAGCAATGCTTCTCCTACGTGCATATCAAGCAGCGCAGTTTTTTTTTGTTTCAAATCATCCTCGCGCACGAAAGGAGGAACCTCATGAAACGTGCTGGCAGTGCGAGCCGCGCGCGTTTGTTGAGATTCGATTAGGCTTTCGAAATATCGCTGATCCGTGACAAAACGCAAAATCGCGCAAAGGCTGCTCATTCGGTGGCGTCACAAGGGCGGAACGAATCTGCGCGACGTCAACGCGGTCAAGTTCGCTCCGCGGTCGGGCAAGCACTGTCGGACGATGACTGCGGCTCGAGAAACCTTAAACCAAGCCGCGAAAACCTTGTTCCAAGTGCGTCGGAAAAAATTTTAAGAATGGCTCGGCGCGTATGGCTGCGCCGCGAGTCGCTATTGCCGCTTCACGGCTGAGCGCCAATCAATGTCCTGTGTGTAAACAGTTCTTTAACATCGAAGCGGACAGCACCCGCGACCGATTTACAGTGAAGTGGACGAAATGAGACAGAGCGTCGCTGGTTCGATCGATCGACAAATGTAACGGCAAAGCTTTCGACGCAACTTGACTCCGCTGTAAATATCGCCTTGGCACAAGACTACCTGCTTCTGCTGGTGGGAGTACAACCGGCCGCGTCCTTGTGCGACAGATTTGCAACTGTTTGTGTCGCACTAAATGAATAAGAACAAAGGAGCAGCGGTTGGAAATGCGTCGAAGACCCCCGCAGTCCACGAAACACTTGCTCTTGCACGGGCTGTTTTCTGCGAGCCAAGCAATAGTTGCTTTGCTGTTTTCGTCAGAGCAATGTGGTCACTTTTTCTCTGTTCTGGCGGCTTTTGCGCCGAGTTCAGTGCTTGCAGCGGCGTGCTGTAGTAAATGTCAACTGCGAGAAGACGATGTGAGCAAGACGCAATAAAACTTGCGTTTTCGCATTTTTTCCGCCATAAATTATGCATCGCTTACACACAGCCAATACCGCGTTAGCGATCATTCGGAATTAAGAACCGCAGCCGAGCTGCGTTACGCTTCGTCGCACAACTACAGCAAGATCGCGTCCACAAAACATCGGACCCACACATGAACTTGAGAAAACCGCTCCCTTCAGCAAAACACGTGATTTTGCGTCGTTTTTGTGCGCGGGAATGTTTTGTTATTCCCCCCCTCTGTTCCGGAATTAAAACAAACAGGACAGGCGCCGCCAGCGATTGAAAACGCGCACCAGCTTTGCGGACAATTTTCAGCTGCGACAATAAGAGCTTTTCTGATCCACGACAGTTTGGACGCAACTCCATCTCACGCCCAATGTTTATGAAATAGATTTTGCGTGCATCGCAATTTGTTGGAATCGCGACTCCGTGTGTCGTAAAAGCGCATTGCGCATATGAAACCTTAAGACTCGGAACAACGGACTGTTGCATGCTTCCGCTAACCAGCTGTTCTCTTTCAACTGCTTCGGATTGTGGGAGGATTGCCGCGCATATGGCCCCTCCTGGCCCTCCGAAACCTCCCACTCGCACATATGAAGTCGCAAATTGGTTTGCCTCGATTTTATTGCAGCGACATACAGCGGTGCTAATACCAAATCTAGCTTGCTCCGTGCGTGTCCTGCTTGTTAGCGCCATATACGCCTTTGTTGTGCTTCCCTGTGGGTGTGAAGAAATTACAGAAAATAAATATTTCCAAGTGATTTCTACGCTTTCCTGACAGATCTCTAAAATGTGTTTGCGAACTGAGAAGACGTAAAAATGTCTCGCCCGGTATTTGTAACAGATTTGGGGTTGTCCTCACATAAAAATGCCAATAACACTGAGGTCGCTCATTCAGCAACTTTCCGTGCATCCCATGACTAACGCAGTTTTGCCGGCGTTATTGCTAGAAAACGGTGAGAGAGTTTAAATTGGTCCCGCACAGTGTTTGAAGTTAATATCAGATCGCTTCGCAGGACATGGCGTCATTTGAAACACTACTAACATTTGCAGACCGGATAACAATCCATTCACATGACCAGTTTGCACCGTGGTTCTTTTTGTGTTGTTTGACATGTGGCAAAATATACTCTACACGGCTGGCAGGATGCAATCAGGGGCGAACCCAATGAAAAGAAAGTCAAAAACGAATGGCTTCATTTGCTAAAAGTTATAGATAAAAATCCAATTAAGCCACTAATTTGAATCTGTTTTTGCAAAACACCGCCGACAAAACAGATCCACTCACGCCAACCCTTGCCCGGAAACTGAAAATAATTTGATGGTAGTCTGGCCTAATTTGATGGTAGTCTGGCCTAAAATGGTAGTCTGGCCTAAAATGGTAGTCTGGCCTAAATTGAAAATAATTTGATGGCCAGACTACCATCAAATTATTTTCAGTTTCCGGGCAAGGGTCATTTTCACTAAACAAGTCGAGCGTTCCGCCTAAGTGCAAACGGCCTTAGTGTACTAACCCTAGCAAGAACAGGTTTGGTGCCGTATACTGTATAGGTGCGCAGCTTCGTTTGGGAAACGTGCAGCACTGGGCAGAACAGGAATTTTGCGGGGAGGACCCCGAACTTGGTGACTCATTCTCCGCACAGCACACTCCCGCCACAACTTTTGAAACAAAACAGTTCTGAATGCGTACCTGT
>JGI24159J19872_10009451_pt1 | contig 12778 bp, 8 predicted proteins | sample Ectturendosymbi4_FD_19872 | JGI IMG/M metagenome (IMG submission 19872)
ATAGAGCTCTTGATTGACTTCCTAGCATATCAGGAGCGAAAATTGTGGCTCATAAACCAAAAATTGACCAAAATTTTGCTCCCTCAAAAGCCACTCTTAGGGGCATTTCTACCCAGGCAATAACTCGCCGTCAGATTGAGCTAGAGAGCTGTTCAAACCCTCTAAAGACTCGTGAAGGTATGTAGTTTGCAATAAAAAAAAACTTTGCAGTTTAGGATGTCTGTTTTTTTTTAATGCTTATATGATGATAGGATGTTTATGTTATTTTTTGCTGATGTCAGCATTTTTGCTCGACCTCCCTTTGAGACCCGCAGGAGCCATTTAAATGACATTAATTTTTTTTTTAGTTTAGCTGTTTTTTGGTTACATGTCGGGACTTTGAAGGGTCCGAATGGGTTTTTAGCGTTCCTGGTTCCAAGATTAAGGCCAAAAAACATTAAACTAATTTAGGGAAATCCCCAAAAAGTATTGAGAAAATCCCCTTACCAATTAGCTGTTTTTTGGCCTAACTTTTGAACCAGAAATGCTAGAAACTAAATCAAGGGCTCTCAAGACCCGTATTCTCGCCTAGAATCCAAAAATACTGCAAGCCAAAATATTGGTGCGTGGGATCAGATGATGACGTCATATAATTAACCAAAAAACATGCCCCTGTCAGGATCCCATTGGCCCAAAACCCCCCCCAACCAAATTTAAACAATTTTTTTTTAATCTAAACTACACGATGCCACTAGTCATTACAGGGTTTGATCAGCTCTCTAGCTCAATCTGCTGCCGAGTTATGGCTGGCCAAATTTTCCCTGAAAGGGCAAATTGTGCCTTTTCTGAAAAACTTTGAATTACGCCAAAAACTGAGTTTTTGACCCATAATTTTGGCTACAGATATGCTAGCAAGTCAGTCAAGGGCTCCATAGATGCGGATTTTGACCTAGTTTTCAACAAAACTTTGAGCCAATAGAATGGGTCAATGGGTTGGGGCCCAGGGCCTGTCAAAGGTGACCAAAATTTCTAAAACATGCCCTCATTGTGATGTCACCTCCATAAAACCTCACCGAACACGAAAAACGTTTTTTTTTTGTGTCAACTAGAAGACTTGCTGAATCCGTAGAGGGTTTGAACAGCTCTCTAGCTATAGCAGTTGGCAATTTATGGCCAAAAAAGGACCGTCCAATCGCAGTCGTTAAAGGGTTATCAGCTATTTTTTGTTGTAGTTAATATTGAAGAGCTATGACACAGTAATGAGGTCAATAACCTTTTTGTACTACTGTTATATTTGTAAATAAAGGTTGATCTATCACTTATTCCATTTGATTTTGTTGCTAAGAAAAAAAATCTGTGAAGTTCTCAAAGTAACTGGACCCAATCATGCATGATTTCTGACATCCATTTTCTGGGTGTAGTGAAGCTCTGATTCTATCTTGTTCATCACTCTAAAATATCAGTAGATTGAACAAAAATACTTTGGCGTCTGGCCGGTTTCGGGGATTTTCAAAAAAAAAACACTAAAATGCACGTGGCTTTGTGCAGGAATTTCTCCGGTCTGGTAAGCACTACCAACCTGGTCAAAAGCTGAAACAACGCGGCAAGTCTTGCAGCTTGCACTCAAAAAAAATTTTTGGTTGGGGGGTGCGGATTTTTTGTGAGTGACGTCATAAGTAGAGGATTTTTAGGCCATCTTGGCCCACTTCACCTGGCCCTGGGCTCAAACCGTTAGACAGTAGTATTTCACTGAAGTTTTCATTGGAAACTAAGCTACAATCCAAGTGTTTTGATACTTTGGATGACCTGCTGGGGTTTCAGGTTCAAAAGTTATGATCTAAAGTAATAAAAACATTTGACTAATTAGATAATTAATTATTTCTTTTATTTTAGATCATAACTTTTGAACCAGAAATGCTAGAAAGTGGATCAAAGGCTCAGAAGACTCGGACTCGAGCCTAGTTTCCAATAAAAACTTCAACGAAATACTTAAATACTTTGGCCTAGCGGTTGGGCCCTAGGCCAGGTAACATGAGCCAAAATGGCCCAAAAATACTTCACTTATGACGTCATTCACAAAAAATCCGCACCCCCAACCAAAAAATTTTTTTTCGAGTGCAGTGGTTGTAGGCCAAAATCTTGGTACGAATATATCATATGCCTGCTCTCAAAGTGTTAAAAACATTTTTTGTTATTTTATGCTTTTTCACAATTTGGTAAACAAGAAGAAAGGTTGGTTTTGTTTATCACAGTTATTTAACTTTTTTAAACCTTGGTCCATCAAAACAGCTGACACAATTTTTTGAACCACCAAGCTATCCATCAAAAGATCTTGCAACTTCAAGCAAAAGATTTTGTGGCTTATATTCAAAACTATACATTAATATTATATAATTTTCTAATAGAACTGTATGAGCTACACTCAGTATCTGCTATATCTTTCAATGGCGTTATCAAAGTTCTAGGTAATAGGTCCAGAAGGGATAAGAATAAGTTGGACTACACTAAGTGAAAATGCTCAGCAGGTAAATGGTGAAAAAATATTATTGTTGTATAATCCATCACATATGTACTGTATGTGATTAAAAAATTTTGTTTTAAACTTCCACAACAATATTTCAGCATAAGTTTGTTTCACTGCTTAGGACCTTTGAAGCAGTTACATCTAGAAGCCCCAAAAGGGCTACACCGTTTGCTCTTAACCACCCATTGTATATTATCACAGTACTGAAGTTCTATAGTCTGGATGGAATTGCCTATCATACCTGGTGTTTGAATTTCATTATGTTAAGATGATAACCACTTTAGACAAGACTAAGGGCATAAGTTGGAAGAAAAACCAAAGTGTGTCTTGAGATTTCTATTGTTTTTTTTTAAAGATAAAATTTTTTAAAGATAGGAAGTTCATTTTTTTGTAAAGCGATTCCGGTTAAAAGACATTCAAGGCTATTAGGAAACTTACAACTAGTATGTATGAGTGTAGAAATGCTTAAATATTAACAATGTTAGTACACTAAAAAGTATACATCTTGGCCACTTTATTACAGCTGATACCTTTAACTTAACCTCTGGCTTCATGCCTTGTCAAACCCAGACACAACTATGCAGAATTTTGTCAAATGAAGGCAGCAAATTTGTAACGTTTTTGTGGTAGCAATGCAATAATTTTTTCATTAAAATTTTATTACATTTTTTTCAATTAGCAACTTCTAAAATGGTGCAGATGAGCTCATAGTTCGAATTAAATATGTTTACTTCTGTTGTTTCCATTTGTTGGTAATCTAAACATGCAGCAAGCATGATAGTTAAGCAGAAAGCAGTGTATTCTGCTGCAATGGTTGACCCTAAGCTGCAAAGATTTTATTTTTGTTTAAGCAGATCCAAATATTATGGAATGTGTAATTCATTTATTACCAATATGTTTCAAGCTTGCAATACTTATTCTCTATATGTGCCGTTGAATACTTCACTTTTCATATACAAAGTTATTATGTTTTACAACTGTGCCATGTGTTTGTACAAGCCTGTGAACAATTTGGTAATTTTTAAACTGTCTGTTGTAAATGTTGATCACATTAAACCATAAATTCATTTATATTATATTCTGCAATAACAGAAAGTTATCTTTCATCACCTATGCCATATTTTGCCTCAAATCTGTATAGCCATTTGAATGCATCATCTGTGGCACACAAAACTACTGTTCTTGCCTATGTTAATATTCTGTTACTGAGTACCTGTGCTTTCAATTATGTCCCTGGGCTTCCACAGTATTTAGAACTACCAATGACTTTCATGTGCTGCATAAAGTTTTAGCAGCCCAATGCACTTCTGTCTGATGGTGAACAATGTTTGTATGCATGAAATGGTGTGTTTTGTCTCTCTAGCTGTGTTTTTTTATGTATTTCTGTATGAACATACGTAAAAAATTTGAGTTTTTTAAATATGTTTATACTAGAACTGCCACAATGTAGCAAAATTTATTATTACACATAGATAGAAATGCAAAGTATATTATCAGAACTTATGTCATGCTTTCATTTTTGCATTGTATATACTTAGGTACACTCTTCTGCTTATATTTCAATTCTGTAATGTAATAGAGGTTGTCTCTTTAATGTCTGATGTATTTTAATTGCCATAGCTACCATGAAGTGTGTGCTACCTGCCATAAGTGTTAAGTTGTTTGCAAAAGCCGTACATTGCCTGGCTAAAATTGGATCAGAGATTTACTTTGAACCTCTCGAATCTGGTCTAGCTCTTAAAACTGTTAACTCATCTCGTTCTGCATACATCTGTTTCCTGTTTTTGAAAGAACTCTTTCAAAAGTATGACTCTGTTTCATCTGAAAATTCACATGAAAACCTTGAGGAATTTTCATCTTCAAGATGCAAAGTTGCTGTGAAAACTATGCTACAAGGTTTGGTATTACTGATGTATTCCAATAGAAACGTTTTAGGTGGCAGCAGTCACATTAAGTTCGTTTGATACATGTATGTCTTATATTTAGTGTTTCATAACAGTGCAGCTATTTTTCGGTGTGTTTAATCATTGCAGTATGCTTTGTGTCATGAAATCTTTTATTAATGGTTTTTGCAACCTCTTATGTATTCTAGTAATGAATCTGTAGTTTTGTGCCCTAGGTTTTTTCGTTGAAACGTTTCGGTCATTTTTAGCTGAGACATTTAGGTCACTGAAACATTTCAGTCATTTGTCTCACAGTTGTATTAAAACTCGCCGTAGCAGTGTTTTTTAGCTTATATTTTGAAACATTTGAATCGAAATGACTTAAACGTTTCAGTCTATGAAAGTCTTCATATAACCATTCAGTGTTTAGTAGACCGTAGCCTAAACTTGATTATAGATTTTTTACTTTGCAAAGTTTTGTTTAAGTTTATTGCCAGATGCCTTGTAATTTGTTGATGTTAGTCCTGAAACTAGACTCTAAAACTAAGGACTCAGCTTCAAAGTTGTCAGTATTAACCCATGTGTTTCAGAGAGTTTAGGAGGTAATCTTACTCTTTGTGGAAGCAATCTTCTGGAACACTTCGCATGTTGCGTTAATTCAGCTTTAGTGGTGTGTTTCTTTGTTTTGTACAAAATGTGTTTGAAAAATTTTAATCTGATTATGTCTGCTTGTTTTTGAGCCTACGCCTGTAGTACAACACCATTAGATTGGACTTAACATGTTCACCGCTGGCATAGGAATATATCGTACATGGAAATCGGGCTAAAATAAAACATATTTTGGTTGTCCAACCAACCACATAGTTCATCAGTGGATTGCACTAGAGAGCTGATGAAACCCTCAAAAGACTGGCAAGTCTTACAATCTGCAATGAAAACAAATTTTTAGTTTTGGGTTTCCAGTTTTTTTGTGAGTGATGTCATAAGTGATGTAGGTTTTTGGCCATTTTGGTTCATGTTACCTGGCCTAGAACCAAACTGGTAGATGGAAGTATTTCGCTGAAGTTTTCATGGGAAACTAGGCTAGAATCCGAGTTATTTGAGCCCTTGATCGACTTTCTAGTGTTGTTTTAGTGGATTAATTACTAATTTTGTTGTTATTAGGTCATAACTTTTTAACCTGAAACCCCAGCAAGACATTCAAAATATCAAAAGGCTCAGGTTTTAGCCTAGTTTCCAATAAAAACTTGAGCGAAATACTACTGTCTAGCAGTTTAGGCCTAGAGCCAGGTGAAGTGGGCTAAAAGTGCCTAAAACTACTCCACTTAACGACATCACTCACAAAAAATCCAACACCAAAAAAAATGTTTTCATTGGAGACTCTAAGAATTTCTGAGTCCTTTGAGGGTTTGAACAGCTCTCTAGCACAATTGGCAGTGGACTTATTCCTCCATAAAGACCCTTGCAAACTACTGGATTTAACTTTAACCGCCTAGCAGCTAAGGTGTTAGGTTATTTTTATTCAACTAAGGTTTTGAAGTGGGTCCCAATCTGTTTTTTTTCACTGAGACATTTTGNTCATTTGTCTCACAGTTGTATTAAAACTTGCCGTAACAGTATTTTTTAGCCTATATTTTCAGACATTCTGACCAAANTTACTTAATTTTTTTGATCATTTCAAAAACCTTTCGGTCTACGACTGAAAAATGACGAAAAAACAGGTTTAAATCATTGTTTAAGCCTATTCAATGTTTGAAATTGTTGAAAAATGTAAAAATGTTCTTCCATTTGAATCTTATAGCGAATTAGATATATATTGTTAGTGAGTTTCATGCATTGGCTAGAATATTAGCCACGTGTGTTTTCGAGTTAATGCCAGTGAAATCATTTGCTGTACACATCTCTGATCCACCTGCTAAAAGTCAAATCAGTGGTGGTGCATGTCATTGGAAGGAGGTAGCATTGCAGAATTGGAAGAGCTGGCCACAGGCTAGAAATAAACTTGTTGACGACTTTGAGTTGTGAGCTGTTGGTGGTAATGCAACATGGATTGTAGTATCTAAGAACCATTATGTCAGTTCTTCACAGATCAATGGACATGTCAAAATTGTTGCAAGGTTTTGCAACTGGGACTCTGAATAGACAATCAGTGTGGCACCATCAGCATACAGCACTTTGCAGGCCAGAACCAGTACACAGTTGGCCTTAGTTTTGGCATGCAGCTGGGCAGTTTTAAAGATTGTGTTTCTACTACAAGTGTGTTTGGACACACCCCCCTCATCTGAAAAAGCGTGGGCCAGAAGAATTAAGAAAAAATCCCAGATAGAGTGGATGCCAAGACACAGGTCCATTTTCACCCCACAACAAATATGGCATGTAGAAGAATTGGCAACATTGGACTGTGGACTGATGCACTCATAATCTCATGGAGTATAACAAGTATGAAAACCAATGTTTTAAGGCAGCCCTAAAGCTCTAAGACTAAAGAGACCAGAATGATTCACTGATGTAAACAACAGTTTAATAAACGCCCTATTTATTAATGTGAACTACTCCAGTTATTCAGCTGCAGGACTGAAAACTTACTGATTAGGGTAGAATTTCATCAGCAATCTGCCAGACTGTAGACAAAAGAAGACGAGTGAAAGTGTTAAGCTTCCTCCCACCTTCGCAAGTGTTAGAGGTCAAGATTGTTGAGGATAACCATCTGCACTAAACAGGACAGCACCAATGGCTTAACATTTGTAGTGTGGGTGTAGGTAAAGCTGTAATTACAGCTGAATCGATGTTTTACATGGATTCAATTGGGCAGCGTGAGTAGAGGAGATGTTTTCCAAGGAGTGAATCTTGCTGAAACCCCATGTTCATTAAACACATATTCAAAAATAAGGAAACGTAGTTTTTCATGTCGATTTCCTGTATCATAAAAGCATAGTAGTCAAAGTTTTGACGTCGTCTTTTGTTGTGCTGTGTGGCAACTTTGGTTTTTAATTTGTTTTTTATAATTTTGTTTTTATGAGATACCTTGTTTTGATTACTCTTGCAGTTTTCAAGTCTTTGTCAACTGTGGAGCGGTCGGTAGAATCCTGTGACATCAACCTGGACATGGAAGTGTGCCGGCTAGTCTTCCAACTTAAGTGCAGGCATGGCATTACAAAAACATACCATCTGACTTTCCAAGAATGCGAATCTTTGCAGGTAAAAAAGAATGTGTGGACTGGTTGGATTGTTACATTTACCCAGACAAAGCTTACGGTAATCCTGAAGTGTTTGCAAAGCTTTGTAAGCTTCTGCAGTTGTCATAACCCAGCAATTTATTTTGTAGCATTTTGTTGATCTTTACTTTATATTTCTTACTTAGAATGTTAAATTTATCAAATTTCAACTTGGGTTTTTGCTCCATTGAGCATTAATTTCTCATATTCCCAATAATCTCATTATGGTTGTTTTTGGTTATTAAGCAAAAACTGTTTTTTGCACTATGATCGCCGTGCCTAAATGTGTTACGTCTCTAAGTACGGATCTGGGTTGGACAAACGTTCCGAAATTTGCACCTTACTAATCTGAACGTGACATTATGGTTCTTTAAATATATATGATTGGCTTCGCATGGGTAACTACTTCCTGCCTCCACGCTGTGACAATTTAGAACCATGATAGTCATAAAGTACCCAATTTATCTCTATCTATCTGAAGGTAATCTTATAAAAAAGTTTGTCCGATGTCACTAAATTCTTTCCACATTTTTCTAGTAAACGTAGAAAGGACAGATTGTAATGTTCGTATGCTATTACATTTCAGTGCATTTCCAATATACGCAGGCTTTGTATTGCATTTTTCATCGTAAAAGAGCTATTGAAAATGTTGTTATAGGCTGTTTACGCCAAAGATTTATCGCCCAACGTTCTGAAATGTGAACACAAATTGCTACTTGATGTTGCGTCAAACTTTCCCTCAAGCTTGGAAGAAATTTCTATGAGCGTTTCACCGTGTCGTGTAGCTCTGAAGAGCTATGTGAGTGATGTAGATGAAGCTGCTGGGGTTATGCGGACAGAAATGTTCCTCAATCCCGATGAATTTTCGGACTACCAGGTAATTTTATCAAGCAAACATATGTGTAATCGCATTTTTTAAATGTTTTTCCTCATAGCACACTTGTAAAATTTTTAAATAGTATCCTGCTACTTCCAAATTTTTCATCTTGCCCTTTTATACGGAGCGCTTCTTATGTTGCTTTGTGTAGATCAGAAATTCTCAACCTTATTTTAGATGCGGCACACTTTGCAATTCGCTTTCTTCACGCGGCACTCTAAGGCTTATGAATGAAACCAACTAATATTGATAATAAATCTGTTTCGAGGAGTTAACCTGAACTTACAGAGTTTGACTGAACGTATTGAACAGGTTCAACAAAGTCATTCTCAGTTTAGAAAACTTTGCCGTACACCTGGTACTGTCTAATGCAGCATCACCTTTACGCAAAAGCTTGCCATATTGAAAGGTTGGAGAACTTAATTAACCGTATTGATTTTCATAATATGTGTTTGTTGCCGTTTGGCTTCGCGCTGATGAGTTTGCTGTACTCAGTCACCAAGCAGTGGTGATTAACGCATCTCCACTGAATGAAATAGCATTTAGCGCTTATTTCGCTTGTTTCTTTAACTGAGTTACTGAGCACAGCAGCTGTAGCCAAGGTTGACAGACGAAAATTTCAATAAAAGCCAAACCTTGCCAAAAAAAGGTTAGAAAAAGGCCGAACCTATTGTTTAAAGGCTAGAAAAAAGCCAAGCTTCGTTTGTATTATTGCTATTCCTTCTTTGTCACAAAGAAACGTCCAAATTACAAGAATATCATTAGAAAATATCCTCGAGATGGAGATTAAGTCTTTCTTGGCCTTGCACTGGAGCTTATTACTGATGTTTCTCCGACTTTTTATGGTTTGTGAGATTACACACTTTGGGTACTATGGTGCCACAGTTTGGGCACTGATCCACCGGCAGCTTTCTGCACCCATGCGAAAAACATCTCCCATTCACTCCTGTACTTACAACCAGAATGATAAAACCCTTCCACTTCCTCGACATTATTGTCGCATTTTATCGCCTAGTCTAGGGGTGGGCAAACATTTTCTACGGAGGGCCACAGTGAAGATTTTATTGCTACCGAGGGCCGCATGCTCGTATTACAGCTATAATCGCTTTGAAAACGTAAAAAAAGTTTTCCATGAGCTACCACAAAATGAATGTAACAATAGTCACTACCGGTTGAGTAAAAATGCGGTTTCGAATGAAACGTGTGGAAAAAACATGGTAATTTTAATCTAATCGATAAAATTGCTTTAACATAGACTCCAAATATGTACTATCTGTGTATGTGTGGCTGGCCTGCGGGCCGCACAAAATGCCCTTGCGGGCCGTAGTTTGCCCACCTCTGGCCTAGACGCAGACCTGTCTGCAAGCGTTGAGTCTGCTTAGTGCTAACAACACATTACACAGTGCACACATTTCCATTGATTACGCAAAAAGATTATTTCAAATCTAATATCCCTCAAAACTTACCAACATCAGAACGCGGGCGTCGGTCTAATATAGCATTTATTACAAAATTTTTCCAGTTGTGTTGCCGAAGAAATGGAATAGTATTATTTTTCTTCAGAAGACACTTTCTCAGCGTAAAAAGGCCAAATGAATTTTTTAAAGCCAGCCAAGTTGAGATGAGGCCAAAAAACTCTCAAAGGCCAACTAAATTTTTGGGCCAACAAACTTGAAACGAGCCAGATTTCTGAAATTTGGCCTAAAAAAGGACAACTTGACAACCCTGGACTTGTAGCTTTACGCGTTTGTTAATAAACTAACACAATCAACCTTATGCACAGTTTTTAGGGAGTTTGTGTTTTACAACTAATTTACGTAGATCTCACGGGGCTGACTGGATTGCTTGTGCATAGTAGTGGTTTTTCACTTGCTGTGTTGAAATTACGAAGATGTTGGCGAAAGATATTCAACAACGCATCTACGTGTGGATGAACTCCACCAAGTTGGTGGCGATCGTTTCGTTTGCTCAACATGCTATTGCAAAGTAGTGCACACATTGCGCAGCATCATCGTATTACTTTCAATGACTCTAGATTAGTTCTCCATACAACAAAATACCCAGGGCAACAGGATGAAGTGAGTCCTTTAATTCGTGCAACGAGAATAATGTTAAAACAATTTCGTCTGATACTTTTGCTCAGAAGTTGTCCGCCTGGCTCTTGACTTTAAAATCTGATTTGCACAAACCATTTCTCGTTCTAGCCCAAGTATTTGCAACCCACACCTGAGGCATTACTTTTGCAACTCCTGCAATAAGCACGTTTCATAATTCCCAAAATCACGTCCGTTTCTTCCAGTATTATTTTGCATTTCTTGGGTTTGATTGCAACATGCAATATTTTGTTAATTTAGTTATGATGCAGCCACAAATGAAAAAAGCAACAAATACAGCCATTGTTTCACGAAGGTTCTGATGTCTACGCCTATTACTGATGTATTTGCAACAGGGATTTGGTAGCTCATGGAAAAAGGTGAACGTAGGTAGGCAACACCTTAGTTATTACGAAGCGGTCGTTGGTAGAAGCAGCAGAGTGATACATACAATAAAAATACGCAATGGAATCTGGGATTTAGTGGGTCTGGATGTGTGCCTAGAAGGAATGAAAGTGCGCTTATCCGAATGTGACTATAGAGAAAACATGCATTTACTTCTCAACATCATAGCAACAGTAATGAAATGTTTTTTTGAAAAGTAGTGCAATATATTCATTTCTCAGTCAAAATGTAGTGACCAGCTTCTTCGAAGTTTTTCTTAGCAGTGATGCTAAACCTGCACCCAAGTGCAACCTGTTCACTATCGTCGGCGTGAGTCCATTGACAGCATTCTTGCGAACATAATGCTTCGCTTGCGTCTTTGCCAGCATTACGAAAAAGTATTTGGGAATTTGTTGTAGATGTTGTATTTCTTGCTGTGACTCTTTATTCGGATTGATCAAATATGTCGAGTCAGAATGTTTGGTCCTTAAGTTACTCAGTTGTGAACAGATCTTTGTCGACTTCTAATTAAAATCCATTCGGGTGAAAAACAATAACTTGGAGAGATAATTGCGTGCGAGACGTTCTTGAAGCAAACCGGATGCCGCTTCTGCAACTCCAGAGTGTGAAACCCCGAGGCGTGTCCTCAAAAAGACAGATGCAGATGCACTGCATTTATACATCATGGATCCTGGACAATCTCACTGGAAGCCTTCTCGCGAAAATTCAGTCGCCTGCTGACAAACCAATTTTCTTGCAAAACAAGTTAATATCTTTATCATGCCTAACTCAGCACTAGTTTGCTTTTTACCTCCACTAACTTTCCATTCCAACTTTCCAACCCGACTGATCGGCAAATGTTTCATTTGCGCCCATTCAATAGTTGTTACAAATGAATTCAGTGACCAGCCACAAGTATTACGATCCACGGACCACGGTGATTGAGGAAATTGCGAACTGTATTTTGACAGCCATTCCGTGACAACTTACACGTCTGACCATCCTGTTAAAAATCGCCATTAGTCTAGCACTCTAGCAACACCATTTTCAAAGTTGTTTTTGGTGGTTTGGTCAAAGTGAGGTGTACTGTACAGATGGCGCGAGCCAGCACTTTTGCAGCCCGACCCCCCCGGAGGTAACAAGAAACCGCCCGGCACCTTTATGCTAAACCACAAATTATTTTCCGGCCCGTGGCCCGTAATGTAACAAACTCAATAGCCAAGTAAAAAGGCAGTGGACACAGAACCATCGATAGATCTTTAAATCTGAAACCTCATTCAACCATCTCCTATAACGTGACAGTAACGCACGAGGAGAATGCAGTAGGCTTTGTGGAAACATAGTAAACACAAAGGTAAACCTAACCCTAATCGTAGCCCTAACACTAAGCTAACGCTGACCTCACCCTAACCTAACGCTAAGGTAACACTAAGCTAAGGCACTAACCTAAACCTAACCCCTAAAGGAAAAGTTTGGAAAGTTTTGAAAAAAGTAGAGAAAAACTGGCCCCACGAATTGAAACGTGCAAGCATTCACTTGCGAAAACGAAAGGCACCAAGTCAAGAGGCTAACCCTCAGCCATTGGCATGGCAGACTTCCAGATCAATACCGGTTGAGTGACAAAGCGACCGGTTTATTCGAACCGTGTCATGCAAGGCTTTATGGTCGAATAAGTCTTGAAATAGTAAGATCCCATGCCACTTCCAAGTAATAACACTAAAATTTTCAGTTCATTGTCCTTTGGACACTAAAACCATGTAGTCTTAAGGCAGTGGCTATACGTCGGCCATGGGACCTTCACTTTTGAAAACTTATTCGTCCGC
>JGI24159J19872_10009453_pt1 | contig 12778 bp, 10 predicted proteins | sample Ectturendosymbi4_FD_19872 | JGI IMG/M metagenome (IMG submission 19872)
AAAAGGAACGAAAAAGTACATTTTTAACTGCATTTGAACATCGGGAGAAGAGGCTCGCAGCTTGTTTGCTGCACAATATTTTTATCGCAGTTGTCTCCGAATGTCTTTGTCATCTGAGAGCTCAGTATCCAGCACAGCTCCCAGATATTAGTATTGGTTAACAGATTTTAGATTTTTACCACCCATGTGTCAGTAATGGAGTGACTGTTCTTTTTGCACTCTTAGCATTAAACGTCATACAAACAGTTTTGCTGTAGTTGAAAATATTTCCATTTGATTCTGCATGAGCCTGAGACACAGATAAAACTTCTTTTCGCAACATTTCCGAAAATGAGAACTTTTCAGTTTTAATCCACATGAAGAACGAACGATCAGGACAGAGTAAAAATTTGTATTCTCATACAAACACCTGGTTCCGTACCCAACTAGTGCTTTAGTGTGACAGATGTATAGGCTACTATAGTAGCAAACCTGCCTAATTTTCTTCTAGTTTTAGCAAATTCGTTCTAGCCCTATTCTTCTAGCACGTGCTTGAATTTCTATCACAAATGAAGATTCCAAACTTGAAAGATAGCCTATGTCAAGTGTGTGGAGATCTTGGAATGCTACCATTTCGGGCAAAACGGATCAGGTGTCTTGTGCCTTTGGCGCATAACGGATCAGATGTGTTTGTGGCAAAAGGCTTTTTCCGGCATCCATGAGTTGTGTGACAGCTTTTAGAAGCACGTTTATGGCTATGAGCTTTCAGGACTTGCACTGGTTGCAAAAGTTAGGGTCTTGTAAAGCGTCATTTGGAGGCAAAGTGGTCTAGTAGGTAGATGCCTTCAACACTTGACTAGCAATCATATGACACTTTATTAAACCCTTTTTCCAAGCCGTGGTACTGGGATCAACCCAGAAAGACACTAAAACGTGAAACAGCCATCAACCTGAATTTAGTTAAAAACTATCAGGTTTCGAAGCGAAAATGTAGCTAGACAACGCTTTTTTAAGAAATGTACTACGTTAATAATGGTGATCCGCTTTGCCCCTAACAAAAATAAACATCTAAAGGTCGTAGAAGAACAAGCGGTTTGACGAGGCACAAACTGCTATGTCAAGATTTCTCTTATCAATGTGAAAGTTTCAGCAATTTGCACGGTTCAACAGCACCCTAATGTTATAAAGTTTCATGAGGGCAAATTGAGGCCTGTTTAAGACGAAACAGTACATGAACAAATAGATAAAAAATGCCTTATAAATACGAACAGTTTAAACTATCTTCCAAGTTGACACTTCCAGCATATTTGTGGTTGAATACCAATCATTTACGAAATTTGCGAATGAGCAAGACAAAGAAAAATTCCAATAAGATTTCTTTAAAATGATTAGAATATAAAATTTCATCTTTATTCTTTGAAAGTTTCTACAAATGTCAAAATTGCTATGTAATGTTTTGAAAATCCCGAGGGGGGCAAATGCCCCAAAAGCCTCCCCCTGGTTGCGCGCCTGGGGTGACTCCATCTATTTTTGTCCTAAAAAATTGCAGCACCTGCTTCTACCTTCGTTTACACGTAATTGATGCTGTTTTTCTCTCTGCTTGAATCTCGTGCAGCAACGCCAGGTGCTGTAGATCAGGTTTCGAGATGTGAAAGAGCATACGTCACAGTACACTCAACCTTGTAACTTTTTAACATAGATAACCAGAAGATGTTTTACTGTACTTTAATTGAAGGTCATCAAGTAGTTTCAGAATTAGTGTGAATTAGGGTTAGGCCTAAGGAAACATTCTTGAACGATTAGGTGCTCTCATGATGATATCGTCGGAATTCGGCGTCCATAGTACCGGACACGCGGCCTAGTGGTTAGAGAGCTCGCTTCGCGTCTGGTAGGTCGTAGTTTGGCGTGGTTAGCATGTTGGCCGGGTCATAAGACCTCGAAAATTGGAACTTTCCGTAAATGTTTTCTTGTCTTCGCCGTTCTGATCGTGGTGAACGCGACGGCATGGGCCATACAGGACTCTAAATTCCCATGAATATCCGTCTGCTACCATTACATTGATTAAAAGGTTGTTTTGGAAGACAAAACCAACAGAAACGTGGAAAGTTCAAACGATGAGGTTCGAAAAAAATGAAATCAGATGACTGAGCAAGTGAAATTTACACTAGACATCATAAGTTGCAGATCTGGATCAAAAATGAAAATACTAATTTAGCAGCGCACTGAGCAGAAGTGGAAAATGCGGTAGCACAAGCGGAAGTTTTGATGCAGCATGGATGAATTGCAAAGCGATATAGTTGTTGAAATCCTATTTCATTAAACATGCATTGGAGTGTGGGCAGAGGAACATTTTAGGGTGTTGTCAGAGATACAAGGGACCCACCATTATTTTAATTTTACTTTTTCATTACAATTTACATCATCTTAAAAATTTTGCTGAGTGCCTGACCGTTTCTATTTGACTAAGATTGTGGGACTGACGATGCGTAACGTTACGTGAAATCGATTTCCTATTAAAAATTTGCTGATTGATTCAAACTCTTCACGTGTGTGGAGTCTACTTACTTGAATACAGATATGTGCAAGTTTGCATTATCGCAAAAAGATGAAAGCAGAGCACATTCGCCTGATTCCCGAAAGCTTACGGCAAACTTAAAGCTTTTAATAGTGCCTGACCTTGTCGATAATGCAAGATAATACTGATACAAACGTCTCTGTTACAAATTAATAAACCATCTGCTTACCGTAACGAACTCGAGATGGTCATGTTTGCAGCAAAACTTAAAATTTTGCGCAATTCCAAATACATCTTACTTGCACAAGAGGTTGGTGCCCAGAGTCTAAGGATACTAAGTTTTAGGAATGGACTTGACGAGAATTTTTTGGAATATTTGTTTTGGTTTAAAACCCGACATTACTTGAAATTCGGTACCAATCTTGGTTGCGCAATTTGAGATTATCTACCGCAGGTTTGCTTCATAGAGAACCAGGACCATGTATCTTTTGGAGCTATAAGTGGTACTGACAAAAATATGAAAAAATATGCGATAAAATCACAACTGTTGATGCGTTGTCGCATTTCCCTCTCATTAGAAATTATGCAAAAGGTCTTTAAGTGTTTCCAAGGTTAAATCTTACCACAATCAATCAACCATGATATAGGTTTGTACGCCTACAGCGGATCCCGGACTCCTCACTATAAAATTCGTTCCGACGCCCCTGATAGTTTAGGACTTTAGAATACTTAAAGTGTCAGGTTGAAACTTTAGGAAAGAGAGAAAAACTCGTATTGAGTTTTAATGATGTAGCTCTGTATTGCTTTTTATCATAGTGTGTGAAAGCCATGACAACAATACTAGTGATCAGGATTCTGTAGCAAGTGAGAAAATAATAACAGCAAATAGAGATAGGTAAATCTGCACTCACAGTTTAATTTGACCCAATTTCACCAGTCCGTAAAAACAAATATACCGTAAATTTCTGTACTTTGCCGCTAGTTGTTTTTAGAGACGGCAATGGCTAAATGTTATATGGATGTTTGTAATTTGCAAAAGGCTCAAAAGCCTCATTGACATTCCAACAAATTGCACTATCTACCCGTTTTTTTAAAAAAAGTGCTGCGCCAGGGCTGGCCAACTTGTCTTCGACTGGGATCGCCTAGAAAATTTATTGATAACTCACGATCGACCAGTATAAAGCCACAAATATAAAATGTCATAAAATGCAACGTTGTTCATTTTTATGTACTTTCTGAAACATTGATTGAAAATGTTCTTCATAGATATCTTGTAAATTCAATGCAAAATTAGGCGCGATCGACCAGCTGAGACTCGGCCATCAACCGGTCAAGCGCGATCGACGTGTTGGCCACCACTGTGCTACGCTATTCGATTCGTGAGCCATTTACGAGCACGTTGACTTTTAAACTTTCATGTATTTTGTACATTTATTTCAAATACAGAAGCTATAGTGAAATTGCTTTATTGTGTAAATAATAAGCTAAGAAGCAGCTTTGCTCAGTGCTCTACTGCAGTAATAAACGCTCTATTCCTTGCCAATGCATGTCAGCAAATTGTGCAAATGCACCGATTCACAGTAATAAACACCTCCCGCGTTGCCTACCTACAACATTGCCTATGGGACGGATCCAGGGAGCGGTTGGTGCGATCGCCACCCCTAAAACCTACGATAGTAACTTCGTTCACCATGATTCTGTACAATTAGGAAAATAACGTATCAAAACCAATTCCGAATAAGTCCTTCGTCATGTTCGAATTGTCTCATGGTTCGCGGTATTCTGTTACCCATTGTTTTGTCACATTCACAGCACAGTTGTGAAGTATACTTCGTCTCTCTTACAATAGGGAAGCAGTTATGAGAATTGACTGCGAGATATTACTGAAATCGCCCTCCCCCCTAACTTTACTGGTTGGATCCGCCCCCTGATACCTATCGTACATACCAAGGAACGCAATTGTTTCGTCACATCAAGTAACCTGTTTTGTCAGGCGATTTGAGGCCTTGATTAGAAAAAATGTGTATGCCTTTGTTGAACAATGCGGATCGTCATTGCAACTTTTTTATCACCTCACTTCTGTTGACTGATGCCTTAACAAATCTCCCTTTTTCTCCAATTACCGTATTTATTCGATTGTAAGCCGCGGTTTATAAAGTTTTTTTTCATCATGTCGTGTGGCTTACAATCAAGGGCGGATTACATTTCTATTTCTTCACCTTATCGAAAGGTATAGATGACGCTCAGTCTTTCCTTGGTTACGTTTTGTCGACCAAACTCTATTTTCGCATTCTATTCTCTTTAGCATCACGTGCACATCCGTCACCGGAGGGATTATGATGAACAGAAGGCAGTTGTAGTGGTGTAAGCAGCATCAGCAATCAAGGCTTACCAATTAAAGGCGAAACCTGCTTGTACGCGAAAGTATCACAGAGGCTTAGGTAACCTATGTCCAAGTGCGGCTTGCAATCAAGGGCTTATACATTAATTTTTTAACACTATTTCGTGTAGCTTACAGTCAAGAGCGGCTATCATTCGAATAGATGCGGTATGTAATGCTTCTGTACGACGATGACCCAAGGCAGGTTTTGGTGTTTCTTTCGGTGTTGATACGTGTACTAAATAAACTTCGACCATGTGAATTAGTGCGTATAAACATTTCTGTATGCTTGTGTTTTTTCAACAAGGGGGCGGGCGGGGGGGAAATGCCCCGGGGCGGCACTTTTCGGGGGGTGCGGCACTTTTGTTGAAAAGAAGGAATAGTAAATGGTCTTTCACGAATGAACCTGAAGTTAGATTTAGGTTTAGGTTTTAAATTTTGGTTAAGTTGGACCTACCATACGTCCCGGTTTGGCCGGGACTGTCCCGGTTTAAACGTCTGTCCCGGTGTCCGGTCCCGGTTAACAAAATGTCCCGAAATTTCACTGAAGTGAAATTTTCAAAATTAACTCCAGTCCGATGACGTATTCCCGAAAGGCTTGACTTTGCTTTAGCCCGTGGCTTGGGGGAGGTACTTTTCGACTCTTCCCGGGGCCAACTTTTCGACTGTGGGGGGCGGTACTTTTCGATTCGCCCCGGGGCAGCACTTCCCTATGTCGGGGCCCTGTTTTCAACTAATGTGGTATGAACCCTACGTCTGAGACAAATACATAAATAAATACGTATATTTAAACTTTCACAGCCAGTTAGGCATAGCACGCCTTTCAGACAAAAATTTTGGAGTTTTAATATTGAAAAAAATCAAACATAGTTTGAAATTTCAGTGTGCACTTGGTTTCATTTTTGGAGCAATATATTATTATATATTCCCTTATATCCCTCTGTGCTCTTTTCACACCAATTTTTTGGTTTCTTACAAAGGACATAGTTGCCTTTTGCGAGCGATTTCAAAACATGTCATGTCACCAAAAGAGGTCACTGCGTGGTTGGTAATGGTGTACGACTTTTCTTGTTTATTTTGTGAAAAATTATATACTAGGTATGCCTACCATTCATATTGACATTCAAAATTTTCAAGGGATTATTATAACTGACATAAATTTAGTCAAATTTTTAATATATCAAAGCATCAAATCCAAATTATTGGGGTTTGTAATTCATTTCCTGTAATTAATTTTCCCCAGCCTCTCATTTGCTGTGAGTTAGTGTGTGGTCAACACAAGTGCATTGCTCTGCAATGCTTTTCGCAGTGCTTTATATACATACTTGCAAGTTCGGAAGTAAATTTCATCGTACTTTCAAATATCACGACAACTGTTTTAATTCATCAACTTTGAAAAAATGCTTAATTTTAGACTTGAATAACAAAATTACGCATAAGATTTTCGTTATTTTTGAAATAATGAAAACTTAACTTGCTCCAGACAAAATTAGACCACTATGTCGGCGGGCTCGATGGCTATACATCAGAAAATACAACTCCATCCAGGGACCGAGTTTGCTAGAAAACTTTGGGGGGACCAAAGTTTGGGTGATATGCTATGCATGTTGTATCACAAAAATATAATCTTATTGTTTGCGTTTCGATGATACCACCGTGTTCACTTAACCATAGTACGATATTTTCGTAAAATTGGCACATTGGGAGGCAAATTATGGAAATGATATATTTTGGGGACCATGGCCCAAGTGCCCCCCTCGCTATGCCCAAGGTGTAATGGCAGTTGCATAGTACTGTGCTAGTACTTGACAATGATTACTACTGTAAGGTATTTGCTTCTATACTAAGTACACAAAACTTTAGTATGAAGAGTTCTTTGTCAAAGTAGATAAAACAAACATATCACTTCAATTATTCCTTAAAAAACAAGCAATACATCAAAAGCAGAATCTATTTACATATATCTCTGAGATTCAAATAATTGGGGGTTACATAATGCAATTCCAATTAATAAACATACATCTTTGAGATTCCATCAAATGGCATGGCTGCGTCCTACAATGACCAAACAGTGGGCCTAAATCATGCCGTTGTTTGTCATGTACATCGGGATAGTGTTTAAATTTTTATAAACACTGCACGGCACCTTGCATCATTGGACCTCACAAATTCCTCGACAACATTTTGGCAGGATAATTCACTTAATATATCCCGATGTACATGACAAATAAGGACATAATTTAGGCATACTTGGGTCGTGCTTGAAATTTGTGCAACTACGTTATTTTTTATCACAAATATTGGGGTACAAATGATATTGTACCCCCCGTCCAAAAGTTGGGGGATATGACCCCACGCCCCCCCGAAACTCGGTCCCTGACTCTATCAGTCAGATATTTCCAAACTCGGCTGAATCGGCGTGCTAAATATGTTAGCAAGGAACTTTCGGCTTGATATATGGTCAGTATGCGGACACTAATGCTACATAACTTAAAAACGAGCAGTGCTTCTTTCATGCGTAATAACCGAAAAGAAATGCCATGGCGAAAAGCATTCCAGCTCCAGCGATGTTAACTAGAGTAGCAGCTGTTTCGTCTTCGTGAATGTCTGTGATGGAAGCAGGTGGAGGCTGTGTTTCCTTGTCGCCCAAGCCACAGAAAAGCCGAAGAAATCTTTTCCAAAGAGATTCTTTTGTTGAGGTCTTTGCTTCTTTACATGGACAAAAAAGTAAATGGTACGTATTTACCGGTTAGCGTGAACTCGTCTTCTCAAGCATTGAAATCAAAACATCTATCTTTTAAAGATTTTAAGAAGTGCACTGGTAAGTGCTTGATATATATGCACTGGTTTGAAGCTATATTTCAAGCAGGTTTGAAAAAGGCACACGAGACAGAGTTGCGTAGAACTGATTTCCTGTTAAAAATGTTGCTGACTGATTGAACTGCGTCGCTATTGCTGAGACTAATTAGTTGAAAATAGATATGTACAAGTCTGGATCATCGCAAATAGAAGAAAGTGGAACTTATTCCTCGAAAGTTTGCAGCAAACCTAGAGCTTTTACAGTAATTGTGGCGGACGAAAACTTCAGATTTGGTTTCACTATAGTCCGCAATGGTTCTATTCTATATTTCTTTGGTCATGATGTATGTGGCTGATGTTTCTGAGTGGGCAACCGCTAAAGCAATAGTAATTTGCTTGGTATTTACAGAATATCATTCTTTCGAAAGTGTTAGATGATTAGATTCAGTTAATACAAAGATAAGTTAGTTTTTTTCTGGTTTATTTTTAAAGTGAAACTGGTAAGTTTTGTAACGAAGTAGCAAGTCTCTTCAATTTGAAGTTTTGCTGGTATTTGATAATGAAAAAATTTTCCCCTTTTGCTATCCAACAAAATCAACATTAACAATGAAATTTTAGTTACCTGCTTTTGTCTACACATTTACCCGTTCTAGGATAGTTACAAATGTTCAGAAAGTTCTTTCCCGTAAAATCGTTTTTTATATTTGGGAAATAACCACGATTTAAAATGCAGTGCTTTATTTCCACTAAAGAGGGAGCAGCAAAATGTTTTTTCTTAAATCAGCAAAGTGTAAAACATTCTTACCCGCGCCTTGATTTGTCTGCTTCACTGACTGTTCTTCTGCATTCTCAGAACTGATGACCTCACCATCGTCGTTGGTGGCTGCTTGGTTGGAAAATGACGTTTCCATCTGTGGTTGGACAAAAGTTAGCTGTCATCAATGCAGAGCTTCGTTTGTTATATCTATTGTATTAAAAAGAGAACAATATCGGGACGAATTCATAAAGATAGCAAAAGGTCAAGCTGGTTTTTACAAATGCTTGTGTTTGTTTTGCGTTGCGGTTCTCTGCCTGTAAATTAATGCGAAGGATTGAACTTTTACGATTAGGAATAAACATTACTGAGGACATGCAGTGTTCGACGGATCTAATCGTATTCTTAAGTGGAATCCTTGTTTGAGGGTCTCTCCAGGTCTCAAACTCAAGTTGCTCCGTTTCATTTAGAAACGAGGGATTTTAAATTAACCCCAAACGCGCACTATTAAGACTTTCATTGCAATGAAAAAAGTCAACAAGAAGACGACATGTTATGAACACAGAGCTTTACAAATGTTATTTTATTCTTTTAAGAAATACGTTCAATGAGTATGGCGAAGGTGACTGACGTTTCCGATACACTCATCTCTGCTAACTGTTAATTTGAAAATTTTTGCAAAAGATTCACCGGCTGTGTATTTGAGACCCCTGCCTAACTCATCACGATATATCTGTTGTGTACGTGATTGCACTAGCATTTGAAGCAGGAGTGACATTGAACAACATCGATATACACGTTACCCGCAATCATACGTATACCGATGGCAAGTTCACATTCAATTAACCTTCATATTTTGCTGCATGTCAAGGTATCGATTGTAAATAGTACTAACACTCGGAATGGCATATTTTCATTAACTTGTTTAATTTGTAAGTAGAATTTCAAAACAGTAAAAGGTATGCTTTCAAAAAAGCATTGCACAGATAGATTTTGCCATGGTTTAGGCAAAATAACTCTCTGGCTAAGACTTAAACGTCGGAAATGCAATATTTATTTCTAATTGTTGCAACTAATGGAACCTAATCAACGTTTGTGTAAATGGCATTAATTTCTTGGATCTATTTCAGACATTGTAAGATGCTGAATATAAGCACGTTTGTTACAATTCTAGTACACAAAACCAGTTCCGTCGCCACGGGGGCTTGGGTGGGCTTAGCCTCCCCACACAAGCACCAAGCCCTCCAAATTGAAATATGAAACACTGTAAATCAAAGGAGTTTTTATCAAATTTCCAATGTCAAGCCCCCCACAAACGTAAAAACCCTCTATTGAAGACTTTCTGGCGAAGGTTCTGCACAAAACAACATAATCTTTCTGAAAAAGCATATGACTTTCACAAGATTTTTACCTGCTTACCATCCCTGGGATTGGCGGGAACATCAGCATTTGTTTCTGAACCGAGGTCAACTCGTTCGTTTTTGCTAAAGCGCGTGTACCAAGTCAGTCGCCAAAGCTGGAAGGCAAAATGCATTACAATAAATAGTACTCTCAGCACAGACAAGACCTCTATCATTCATAAACTGGGCTTGCTTTTCCCGGTGAAACTTCTTTCAACTAAGCCTAATAGTCAAAAATATTTTGACACTTGACGTTTCCGCACTTACATGCTCCGGTTCGATCCTGGGCGTGAGGAGAGAGACGACGGTGGCAACAACGGCTGTCACTGCTGCCAAGATCATTGCAAAGTGCAGGTAGTGAACCTGCAAGTGGTAGAAACTGAAAAACTCAAATATTAATTTTTTCTGTGGATGACTGCCTTAGCGCCTATTAACCCATTAGTATCATCACAAATCTACAAGGTAGGAAAACTTAGCTCCAACGATGGCTTTAAAAATTTGTTTGTATTTCGTTCATTTGAATGCATTTGCTCCACTGGGATTAGAAAACTTGACTGGAAAAATTACTTACCTCAGCGATACCATATCTTTTGATTCGAAACATTGAGTAGTAATAGTCTGATACCTTATAGAGAACTGCAGGTCTGTATTCAGTGGCTCCACATAGTGGTGATCCATAGGCGAAGTCCATGATCATTCTGGTTAAGCCGACCAGTAAACCGCACATAAGAGACCAAAACGCTCCCTGTGGTTAAACAAGCAATAGAAACATCAAAATTAAACCTGCCTCAGGCTATATCACATCTAATTAGAGTATAGACCAAGATTATCGCTACGGGAGAACTTTAGCTGGCTAAATCACCAAATGAATGTACAAAATCTGCAATTAACAAAGCAGCAAGGCTGATAAGTCTAAATGAGCTCATATCTCGTTTTCGAGCTACCACCCAGTTCTAATGCCCCCTGAAAGCTTAAGCTGACAACTCGCATAAAGGCACTCGAATGTGACTTTTGTTTGCGATTTGGATCTTCTTCCGGAGTTTAGATGCTGGGAAGATAAAACAAAGTAAAGAAGAACAAGAGATACTGCGAAAAGTGCCGGTTTTCCGGGCTAATACTTCAGAAAAATCAGTTGCGATTAAGGTTTACATTCGTGAATTCTTTGATAGCCTTTCAATCTCATTTGTGGCTGACAATGGCAATTATTATTTTTTAAACTTGATTCATGGGACCGGCGTACTTGTTGATGTAATTAAGTGTTTTCGAAAACTGATTATTACGACTGCACTTGTTACAGTGATTAGCGAAATGTCAATTCAGTACATGTACACCCAGGGGTACATTTGCCTATCCGAAGGGGTACATTTAAGGTTAGCAATAGAAGATAGAAATATATTTACATCTTGTTTATTTCCAAATATTTACACATGTATCAGTTAATATTGTTATCAAAAGTCGTTATATGCTTTTTGTTAAATATATCTATGAATAATCATAATAAATTATTTTGCCACAAGAAATTTTAGGGTCTATGTTCATCTGTCGATATTCTGAAGGGGTACATACTTATCTGTTGAAATGCTGTAGGGGTACATGCTCATCTGTCGGAATGCTGAAGGGGTACATTGTAAGAGAAAGGTTGGCAACCCCTGGTATAGATAAATCAAATGTCTTATACCTGTTGTGGTTAAAAATAACCCCAACATGTTAACACATGAAAGACAATAATGTTTGGAAAGAAAAATACTCCCCTGACGCTTTGACAAGCAGAGAAATAATTGCTCGAATTTACAATCAAAATAACAAAGAGTGGCAATAACCATTAATAATAGCCTAAATCAAAAGTGATTGAGTGTATTGTTGTATATTAGCGTATGATTGTGTAATGAATTATTAACGTTGGTAATATACTATGTTATGTGAACAACACAACTTAAGAATTCAAAGTGAAACAAAGTAACCAAGGGGAAATGTGCTGACAAGGGCAGACCATGCCCGGCAACCAAACAGGAAGTAATCTAAACAGCGACCTGACTAAGGCATGCAGGCAACCAACTGTTCCACATACACCTGAACAAGGCAGGCATGGAAGAAGTACAATTACTAGATATGTGCCGAAAAAAACTACACAACAGTAAAAAGGGCTTTCTCAAGGCTTGGATTACCAGAAGTCAAGGATGGAATAAGACCATTTAAAGAATTGTCAGGAAAAGAACTGTTTGCCTTCCTAATGAATTGGATGATAAACCACATGGAAAAGAAGGAAACAGTTGCAATAAGGTATAAGGTTGAAGAAGAAACTTACCAAATGAAGTTTTACTATGCATGTCGACAAATACGAGTAACCAAACAAACTATCATCTCAACGGATAAAAACTTTATATCCTATGAATGGACAGATGAAGATAACTATAATGAAATAACCGAACGAAAAATACAAGTAAGCATAAGAAGGGCCGACGAAAGGAATAACGAATCATCAACTGAACACAGTGAAATGAACAGTGAACCTGGTCAAATAACTGAAAGTCAGCACAACCTAACAGACGATGAATATGAATTAATTGAAGGATTTTTGAATGGATAAAAAGTTGTTGGGTGTCATAGACCAAAAGGTTGTTCATGTAACATAATATTCTGGAGTGTCAAAAGTTTGAATAAGCATTGCGCCAAAAGTATTAGAGTAAGGATATCGTTTAGTAAAAGTAGCAGTGCTACCCTAGCGGTGCTACCATAGCGGTGCTACCCTAGCGGTGCTACCCTAGCAGTGCTACCCTAGCGGTGCTACCCTAGCGGTGCTACCCTAGCGGTGCTACGTAACCAAACAAATATAAAGGATGAATTGCTAACCCCGAGGGTGTTGCTGGTTCTGAGTCAGTTGTGTTTTGGTAGCCGAAGAGCGAACTTGGGGATGCCTGGTGATCTCGTGATCCAGGAGCGCCTTGTAGCTC
>JGI24159J19872_10009454_pt1 | contig 12777 bp, 8 predicted proteins | sample Ectturendosymbi4_FD_19872 | JGI IMG/M metagenome (IMG submission 19872)
ATAAAACTGGTTTGGCCTAAAGGATTTGGTAAGAAGTGTGATGTATTTTAATGTGAATTGCTGGCAGTGCATTTTCCTGATACGATGTATTGATAATATGATTATTATCAGTAATTATTGTTGAACTTGAAGGTTTGCCTACTTTGTCGAATTTAAGACATTTACGATTACTGTCCCAGTGTGTCCATTTAACTGAATATTCCTTTACGTCTTTCATTTTTAAACACTTTCAAACAAATCTTTATTAAAAACTCCCTCTAATAAACCAAGAGTTTTAAACTAAGAGATACTTCAAATGAAATTTGATTGGAAACATGCCAGTTCACAATACAATATAATCTAACAGCAGTAGCCCTCGAATGTTGCACATATGTGTAAGATAATAACTGAAAAGTTTCAAATGAACAAGTAACTGCTGTGCAGGACGCAAGTGCTTATAGCGCACCGCGAAGGTGTGATGTGCATTTTGATGATTGTTAAACTTGCGCCGGAAGCTGATACAAGGTTGAATCGAATGTAAGTTTACGATTAGCGGACATACCCAGAAATGTGAAGATTTCGAAACATACAGGAGAAAGTAACCACTTACAGTATTTCGATAATGCTTTAAAGCAGTGGTCGCCGCCTAGTGGCCCGTGTGGCTTGTGTGAATTATTTCCAAATGTTTGTTTTAGCTTGAGAATATTCTTGACAATTCCACCTACAGCAGTATCTGTTGAAAGATTTTTCAGCAAGCTTAAACTCGTAAAAAATTATTTGCGGTCTACTATGTCACAAACTCAACTTGTTCACCTAGCAAGATTAAACATTGAGTCTAGCATTGCCAGACAAGTTGATTTTGATTAGTGTTATTAGAAATTTTGCGAATAAGAATACTAGAAAATCGCTTATATAACAGTCAAATGATTTTTTTCTAAGTTTTTCCTTGATTAGATTCGACTATGAACACTTGAAAGTCATGTTTAAAAAAATGGTAATACGGTCACATTCCTTGAGTACCGTTATGTTTTAACGTAATGTTTCATATGATCAATAAACGAGCACTTCCTGTTGAAGTATGATGCACGTTAATTAGCCTCAATTATTATTTATTTCAAAATAATTTTGCAAGTCTTAAGGGCCCCAAATGGGTTTTGTTCCGCCTAAAAAAATTCTCTTGGAGGCCCTATACTGGCTCACTGCACCACGTAAATATCCATCTGTCATGCTCTCAAGACAAACGAAGAAGAGTCAACACCAGCTTTCACACGAAATCACCATGGCTGTTTGGTGGCTGGTAATGGTTTGCCTGCTAATGTTTTTTATATTTGCTCTCTGAAACTGTAATAACATGTGATATTAACAAAGTTTGTGTGCTGCGCTGACAGTGACTTGCTGTACATTTCAAAATTGAGACCCTTCCACCTAGCTTCGCATACCAACTAGCCACAATGGCAACCGTACTGTGAGAATCATTGCGTTGTTGCATAACACTCCATTGCGTGGTGCGCTTGGGGTTGACCATGTCTTGACCAAGTATGTTACTATTTGGTTCGGCAATACTTCATGCAATAATCCTCTCAAAAATGCCTCATCTGAATTTGTACTTCTTTGCAAGAAAGCTGCGCCCTTGCATTTCATTCAGGCTACATCTCAGCTCGTGTTGTCCGAATTAATTTGCAACTTTGCTGACAAAGTTGCATGCTTTAGTCGCATAGTTTCGCATCCAATCACAAAAAAGTCACGTTAAACCTTGGTCAGTGAGAGAACACGACACTACATGAGTCCGACTGTTTCTTCCGTTTGTTTTCGAACAGTTGAGATTGATACAAAACACCAGCGAAAAATCTTAAGAAGTTTTTCGGGGGGGGGTCATGGCCTCTTCGGCCTCATTCTGGCTGCGCCTCTGGTTCCCATTTCGAGAAATTAGAATGATACGCAGTAGTTATCAACTAAGATTCTGTTGCATCGGAAATAGGATAAATAAAGTTTTATTATACTTGCTTTGTGCTTACTTCCGGAGTGTCACGAGTGGTCTGAGGCACCCATCCCCAAATAGTGTAACTCCTTAAATATCGTGCTTGTTGTTCCTACGTCATCGCGAGAACACTGCAAGAAATCAAGGCTGGGAGGAAATGAAAAGGGCTCGAAGTTTGGACAGCGCTGTAGTCAAGTGTTGAAGGTAACATCATGATGCAGAGGTGATTTGAATGTGAATGGTTAACGCCAACCAATAAGAATGCAATTTATCCACAGAAGTTTAACCTTGTCGCATTCCCAGTTTTTTTCCTGTGTCTTGACAAACTAATGACGCCATGCGTAAAATCATTTGAACATACAATATGCTTATAGAGGGGCATGTGACTCATCAGTGCATCAGCGAAAACTTTTGAACTGCTTTACCCACGTGACATGGAGCAAGTTTCCAGTATTTTTTGTGGGAAAGCATGCCTTGTTCAATAATTCCATGATTGATGAAAATGCATAACATACGTGAATCGTTCGAAAAAAGCTATTGCGGCCAAGTTCCGGGTTATAACCAGCACAGTTTCTTGCACATATCTGTTGCAACCAGGTTGGTAAATTTCATGTGCGTTAATGGTTTCGAGTAACAATACGAGCGACAGACAGCAATGCCTGTAATCAAAAAATAGTAGTTGTTATTACCAGTGCTGACAAAAACTGAGTGAAGGTTGTAGTAAAACAAGCACATATTTTGCTGAAGTCAAAGTAGTTGAGAACTTTTTGAGAGGATTATCACAGTGAAAAACGACATAACCGTTGATCTTTTAGTGGCATATGGAACTTTATTTTCCCCTTAAAATACCTAGAACACACCCGACCAGACCACTGCCAACTACAAGAGAAATGTTGAAATATATACATGCGGGAGCACGTACAACACACTACTTTGCAGAAAACCTCACTGNCAAGTGCCAACAAGATTNTGTTATATCCTTTCGGCACTGTTTAGATGTGAAGGTATTTGAGGTCAGGTATTTCCTGGCCAGGTATTTTCCAACTTAAATTATCACTTTCTCTTACTGGTTTGAAAACTGGTCTCAAGCGGTTAAGTGTTGCTTTGCTTGGATTTTGCTCTGTTTCCCCATGCTGACATTTTTTTAGCAATTCATTTGAATGGATGGTACGATTTTTATTTATTCGTGCTCTTGTTAGGCACAGGTCACCTTCCCCTGATCAATATTTATAACCTTGCAATTTTTTGATCACTGCAAGCTGTAATCTGCTGTGCTTTGTCAGCAGTCAACTCCATTCTTTGCATTTACTGTGGTGGTGGTCTGGTCTTTGAAACCTTCGTTTCTAGGCCCACAGGGTTAGTCAAGGAGGCCAACATTACAGACATTTGTTGTGCTCCGAAATTGAAAGCAGCTTGGTGGGAATGCTTTTCTTCTGGTGTCTTCCATTGATTAAAATTCCTCTCAGGCAACTGGATTTCCTTACTTCAGCTTTTTCATTGTTGCAAATTACTTTTGCAATGGTGGGAAAATTGCGAATCGCCGACATGTTTTGTGTGTCTCTTCTGACTGAGTAGCAATATCTCAAACTGATAGCGAGTTGTCGCTTCATATTTAATGTTTGTTTCATTTATCAATATGTTTACATGAGTTCGTAAGGTTAGGTACCAGGAAGTTTACGCGATTTAATAACAAAAACGGTGAACCTAAAGCTCAAGTTAGGCTATTTTAGTTTCCAGAACAAAATTACTATAAAATATTTCAAAGAGGCATATTGTCAAACACATTCTGTTATTTTCCCAATGTCAGATTGAGAAAGATTGCTTTTAACGAAGAGGCAAGTAGACCACAAAGTGGAAGAATACAAAAATAAATTGCAGGACACTCGAGGGGTTCCAACCACATTTAACCATTTGCATGACTTAAAACCATGCTTTGCATTCCTGGTAATCAGGGTTGCAGAGTCGGAGGTAAAATATCCGACTCCGACTTCGACCTTTCCAAAATTTCCGACTCCGACTGCTTAACACAAAGGGAATGAAATTTGGCTCTTAAAATCAATGGAAATCGTGGTGTACAGCAAGAAATCTGTTTCAACAAATGTTTTAAAGAAATTGTGCCATTTTAACAGGAAATCGTAATTTAAGAGTGTGATGTAAAAAATAATCTAATTGGATATCCGGAGTCCGAGTCGGACAAAAAAATCCGACTCCGGCTCCGACTCCAACTCCTAGTGTTGTTACGAATCCGACTCTGACTCCACCCAAAAACCTCCGACTGCTTACGACTCTGACTGACTCCGACTCCGCAATCCATCCAGAGTTAATGTAATCGGTAATGGCTGTCCAGTTCATCAACCGTTTGCCACAAACCTGTCTGCTGTAGAAATGCAACTGACTGAAATGTAAGAAGATCTGGCTTTAAAAAATTTCAGCCAATGCGACTCTACAGTTCTGGTGAAAGCAAATATCCAGAACGACTCATTTCTGTATTTAGCACGACATATTGCTATGAATGTTTATTCTCTGTAATGAATGTCGTAAAATCCCCAACCTCATTACGCTGTATGTTTCGCCTTGGCCACAGCCCTTTAAACATAAATATGAAGTGCTTTCGACAGTGTAGCTGTGGGTATACAGAAACGCTCGAACACCTTCTCTTGCAATACAATTTGCCCTTGCACCATCNAAATTTACTTCTTCTAACACTAAAAAATACCTTGCTTAATGAAAAAAGNTATAATCAGCCACAATATTCTACTATCACCTATAAAACTTTAATCCACACTCTCCTGTTTGCCACGCGGAATTATCNTATAAACCAACAGTATAGTCATCTTCACACAGGGCCCGATCCGGGGGGGGGCGTAATGAGACTTGACTACCANNTNTTACTGAAATCGCCTCCCCCTCCTTAAACTTGCTGGCTGGATCCGCCCCTGTCTTCACAGCACTATCTCGATTTCCGAAGAAAAGTAGGCGCTTTAAATCCCTTATTTACCAATGTTGACTCGTCCTCTTTCTTGTGCATCCTGTTATATTACTTGCCTTACCGCCTCGTGACTGGTTCCTTTTTTGTTCGTTTGCTGCCATTGATCTTGTTTGTTCGTTTGCAACCCAATGCCGGATCGGGGCAGTGCGGGGTCCGTAGCATATTAAAAGCGCGGAGCCCCAAGTTAAAAATACACTTTAACAAGTAAACAAATGTTAAGTCACAAATTTTGTGGGCATCCAGGTGACTACCGTTAGGCATGCTGAATTTCGTAAGCACGAAAAACCTGGTCATTATGGGCTACATATGTTTTTACCAAAAATGTATATACGTATCCTTTTACCAAGAAGGAATACATTCAGGGACGCAACCAGCTCTTCATTTCGGGGGGGGCAATTTTTATGAACTTTCATTCGATGACGCCATCGTGTTTACTCAACCGTAATACAACTTTTTCGCAAGCGGTCGCAGATAAAGTTCTCTTCGCAACATTTCCGAAAATGAGAACTTTTTATTTTTAATCAGGCCCGTAACTAGGGGGTGCAGGTATGGGCGCAATTTTGTTGTAAAATGGTGGGAGGACGGCTTGGTGCGAAATCAATATATTCATCGGGTCGATTCAGAAGCACAGTTTTATAAATGCAGGTTCCCAATCTTGTTTTTTAGAGATGTTTTGAAAGCAACACTAATCACGCTTTGTCCTTACATATGATTTACAAAATAATATATTTAAATTTGTTACTGGAAACCCTCTACATATATTTCAGCAACATGATCAGCATTCCAAACNTTTACAAACGTACAGCGTGACCACACAAAGCGGCATCTGCTCTTACAAGTAAAAATCATGAACTTAGCAATAAGTAATGTCAACATTCAAGATTAGCCGACAATTAGATGCTGATAAGCTATTAAATTGACACTTCTGCCAATCAAAAGAATAGCCTGTCTCCACACATACAAAATAATAATTCTGCTAGACTTCATGAACAGCAAATCTGCCCATCCTGAATCTCCACAATAGTGCTGCTTTTCATCTTCGGCAAACACTTCGCAGAGATTTTCCTGAAAATGTAACTTTATAATATTTACATTATAAACTTGCACCTTTAAATTTTGCTCTGTTTTCTGAATGCGTGACAGCCAACGTTAGAGCAAAACCAGTTGCATTTTGCACGAAATAAATCATTGCTGTACTGTGATCTCTCACATGTGCAGCTGTTAAACTCTTATTGTCTCAAGATAACACACAGGGTAAAATGTCGGACAGATGCAGTTAAACAATCTTTCGCGTTCTCTAGAAAATCATTTTATTGAAGCTAATATTTATAAAAATATCAGAACCAGTTATACCACACCAAACTCTGTTTCAACATCAGCTTGGCTATGTGCAATATCTGACATGAAAAACCAGTGACGTAACTGACGTGGGGGAGGGACGAGCCGCCTCCCTTGGCACGCTAAATGTAAAAACTAGGCCCCTTTTAGCTGACATTTTGATATGTAGTATTATTTTGCTTTTCAGTAGGTTGTTTTTGTGCGCTTTTCGGTGTCCTTTGCTTTTAAGCTAGTATAGACTTCCACGACTTCCGGATTCACTATCATTTCTTAACTTTTTTTCGGAGTGTTGGCAAGTGCCATCCGTACGGTAGCCAGTGGGCCACCTTTAGCTAAGTTTTGCCCCCTTGGCCTGATGAGAAGCTCTTCACATAAAATGTGACAAATGTCACTTTTATTTTGAAACCTCTTCAAATACAAAACATAAAGAAAAAATGTGGGGGGTACATGGTATATTATATCCCCACCGTCTAAAAAGAGTGGTGGGACACGTCCCCCATGTCCCCCACCTAAATGCGCCCATGGGTGCAGGAGGTCTCAGGGGGCGAAGCACCCCTAAAATTCTTTTCGCGCCCTTGGAAATATGTGTTGGACATAGCTTAAAAATTTGAACCCTCCCTGACAACTCTTCGCCCCTTCTGGTGTCCCAAGCTGGTTCCGCCTGATTTTAATCAAGATGAACACTGAACGATCATAACAGAGTAAAAATTAATTAGTCGCCTAATACAAACGCCTGGTTCTGTGTTCAACTAGTGCAGTCATGGCTTTAGCGTGGCAGACATATATGCTACTAGTAAACCCTTTCGTCTTGTTTTAGAAATTTCATCAAATCGTTTATCAAGATTGAAACTTTAGTTGGGTATATTTGCTGTGAGATAATTTCTGCAGACGATATTGCGACTGGTGAAGCTGCCAGAATGTCAGATACAAGAGACTGGACTGAATGTCAGGATCTATTTAATCACTGATGGTATTGTTTTAATGGTAGATACGAGACTTCCAACTGAAATACTCTTAAAAGGAATGCAACTTTACGAATGGTTGGGCCAGGCTCGCCACCAGTTGTGGTTGGGCCTAGCCACTTTTGCTATGACTACCTAAACACCTACTGTAATAACTCTGAGGCTATTGTGAAATTTCGAATTTCCCTTGCAACGTTAGAGCTTGGCTGTGAAACTCCAGCAACGGTTAAGCACTGAACATAAAATGCAAAAATGCTTAAATAGTAGCCTACAGTAACCCCAGGTAAACGTAAAGCTAACACAACGTGAACATANGAGTGTGATGNTTCTGTCACTAGGCATAGTCTACTGGGTGCAAACTTTGCTCCACTGGTGTGATAGCAATGCAGTATTTATTGTTGACGTTTCAAGAGTGCATGCAAACTCTCTTCTTCAGAAAATGACAAGGAACAAAATCAAAGCGTACACACACTGCATTTCTGAAAATTTTCAGTAGTACACGAACAAAAGGATAAAAAATGCTTTAGAAATAGGCCACCAACATTATAAACCAACTCCCAATTCCAACATATTTGTGGTTAAATACCAATCATTTACGAAATTTTTGATCAGATGGGCTGTCTCAAACTATATCTTGTGAGGAGATAAATAAGACAAAGACAAATTCCAGTAAGACTTTTCTTAAAAATTATTAGAATATAAAATTTCAACTTTATTATTGGAAAGTTTCCGCAAATGCCAAAATTGCTATGCAATGTTTTGAAAATTTCGGGGGGGGGAAATGCCCCAAATGCTCCTTCTGGTTGCGCGCCTGAATAAATTACTGTGCAGCTCACAAGAGGCCTACAGTACAGAGACAGTAACTAATGCTTCCAGCCTCATCACAATATTTTATCATTGCCATATCTGCAGACAGTGTAGTTTCAGTATGTGTCGATGTCGATTGTCAAAAGCAGCAAACCTGCGGCTTAAGATTCCATTTTCACGATATTGCCATAGCGCATTTGTTTATGATACTGGCAGTGTCTATTTCACATACACGTTCATGCTCTGTATACTCTTTAGAATCAGACCGTTCAGCTTGTTTTCTCTAATGGTCTTTCATTGTTCATTCTACCATCTTAAGTTTAAACAACGACGGTTCTCCACTGCAGTTGGTCACTATGAGAGATAAATAAGTGCGTAAATCAATGCCCACATTTGCAAAAGATATATAATCATGGTCGGATATCAAGGGAGGCGAAAGAGGCTATCACCTCGCACATTTTTTTTCAGAGATGCCGTGAAGAGCCCCTTTTGAGAGTTTCGCGCTTAGTTTTTGTTAAAAAGCTTGTGGACCACTCTAGAGCCACATTTAACTCTGAAGCCAATTATATGTTTGTCAAAATAAAGCAAACGTTTTGTGCAAATATGCCAAAAGTGTCCCCTCAACAGCTTGAATGTGTAGACAAAGAACAATTTAAAACCAAATGACTTCAAACAATTTACAATGCAAAATGCACTTCCATGCAGAAGCAAGTTCTCGGACAAAATGAAAAAGTTACCTTGGTTTTAGCGAATAAAGTTTCTGTATAACATGTATGAAATATAGGGTCCCCTTTATGAGAGTGTTCGTCGGGCACCTTAATCCTAACGCCCACCCTTTCATATATGAAGAAAAATTTTCACACAAAGGACCACGGGGCCCGTAGCAATTGTTGCATTTGCACCTATTGTTAATCCGGCACTGTTGCAACTGTTTATATTGTTTATTCGTTTGCTCCCGCTTATTTTGTGTCCACTAACTCGATTAGACAACAGGCATCAATCAGGCCTCGGCCTGTCGCCAATTGTCTTTAAATAAATTCGTCGCATTGCATGCGATCCAGTCAAAGGTCGTAAAATCAAATATCTTGCAACCCTAACTAATGAACACTTTGCAAATTTATTCGCACAGTTTTAACAACGTGTCGTCCAGGTTTTAGGAGACTAGCAAATCAAACAAAAGCCAAGTATTGATAAATAATGCGTTTGTTGTGTTTCAATTGCTGTCTGGTCATTTTATGTAAAACTTGCATTCTTTACTGTATTTGTATTGACACTACAGACTGATTGTGCGGATCGCTGGTGTTTTTGGTTTTCTGCAAATGACTCTTCGGTTGAACAAGTTTGCCACCCTCATACTGTCTTTTAATTGAAGGGGTTTGCATCAAAAATTTTGTGATGTTGATTGCTACGGGGAGTTCCCCATTTTGTAAATTTCAAAAAGAATGTTTAGATTTTTGTTTTGCATTATGCTGTATATGAAAGAGTGCCAATTTATTTCTTATTCTCGCTTGCTCTCGTACCAACTGTAATTTCCTGCTCGGTAGCCCTGCAGCACGTCAGCACCTTTGGCTTATGAACATTTTACTTCACAGTTCTCATCGTAAATATTTTTGTTTTCATCAGACTCTTGCCGTACGCTAGTCTGAAGATTTGTTCGCTCATAACATTACATGCTTTTTTACCGTTGCAAGGGATGATAGCCGTTTTGTGCTACAGGCAATACCGCTTACTTTTTAAACGCACTTCTTTCGAGCACCTGGAATTCCTTGCTGTATCAGCTGTCAGCTGATACACAACTTTGCATTTATTACTATTGCGTTTATGGGGTATAGCATACATGCTTTCTGTTTTTTTAACAACAGGCGCTCAGCGAAGGTTTAAACTATCTCCTCTGTAGAATCCACCTTTTTCTACCCATTTACATTTTATTAGAAACCTGCAGGCTCTGCACAACTTCACATACTTCTTTTCTGCAGCACTTAGCTTCCTTACCTGAAACAGTAGCCTAATACAAAAATCGCTGATTCTACCATCTTTCAATTAAAACTTAGTTAACTTAACCCACAGACAACCTGGACAACTTTGAATTTTATCTGTACAGCATTCTCGCTTCCTGGAGGACAGTTAGTTTTGACCGAACTCGCGTGGCAGTAATGTTGCAATCGGATATGTGTGACTCGTCTGATAATTCTACGCATCTCCAACTCATGACACTTTCAGATGTGTATGATCAAAATTCGGTAAGTTAAATTTGTATTATTACATCGCTATGCACTTTGTACCTACTGTTTGATGTTTGGTGGACCTCTTCAGAAAAGATCAAGCTAGATTTTCTATAAATTACTTTAAAAGCGTTTCAAAATGAACTGAAAGATTTTAAGGTGTTCTAACTTTTGGTTTGCATGTTAAGCTTGAATTTAACTTGAATGGCTGAAAAAGTATTGTTAACGTTCCCTTGGGTTCTAATGATGGGTTCAAAAACAATGAATGAACGGTTGAGACGTATCTCCAAGCTTAGGGAGAAAACCAAAGAAACTAGGGACAGCTGCCTGTAGACCCAAAACAAGACATTTTCAGTTGGGGGCACCAACGGAAACCCCAAATCCCCATTGACGAAGACCCTAATTGAGACTGAAGTGGAGTCGACACGTGCGTAATAGCAATATGCTCCCCAAGAAGGAACGCCATAACTGGAGAAGCGAAATTAGAATTTGTTAATTTCCTATCATTTAGATCAGAGAATGGGCGAACTTTTCAGTGCATGTACCGAATCCACAAATTTGTATGGGACCCTGCTGGGACTGGTTTGGGGACTTGTGCTGTTCAGCGCAAAAAGATTTGGCGAAATCCAGTAACTTTCTAAAGTGGCAGTCTTTTTTAATTTAGTTCAAGATTTTTTTTGTACGCAGCTAAAAAATTCGTTGTCCTACACATGCGGCTCGGATCACCGCTTCACACAACTCTACTGCGCGAAAGTTGGCCTCAAAGTTGGAAACAGACCTGACAAGCCTGATGTCATCATACAATTTATACCTGACGTTACAAAACTCTTTCTCCATCAACTTGGTAAGTTTAAAAAAATCACTTGATAAAACGTATCAACTGGAAGAAGTCCTTTCTGGACAAAGAATCCATCAGACATCTTGATGCTAATTAGAGTGTTTCTGAAATATCTCAGAACTACACTTTTTTTGTCCTGAACTATAGATAAAGTTGCACTTTAAAATTAACTTGTCTGTTGAAAAGCATGAAATGTATTGTGCAGATTATGTGTTGCATTTGTAGGTATATACTACATTGTATATTCCTTAGAGCAGGGGTCGGCAAACACCGGGCTGCGGGCCAGTGCCGGTTTGTGAAGAAATTGTTGCCAGGCCGTGCGGAACCACGGACAAATTAGTCCAAAAGAGACTGGAACGACTGACATAAGGAACACCTTGCGGGCACCATCGGCAACCATAATCCTTGCAGCATAAGGTGTAGGAGCAGGCAATTTTTGGCGGTGCGAAAGAGTTTTGCTCGAATTTCCTCAAACTTGCCCGAAACGTTTTCGGGCTACTCTTTATATGAGTATTTCCTCCCTCACAGATCATTTATGGGATGACCTCCAAGAAAGGTCTTCATGTGATTCTCTCCACGTTGGGCGCCAATTTTTAAAAATCAAACAACGTTGGGCACCATTTTTATGTGTAAATTCAGGTAGTTTGCCCAGAATTTCAGGTCTTTTGCGAACGTTTTCATAGATTTTGCCCAGATTTTTAAGGATTTTGCCCGGTTTTCAGGGATTTTGCCTGGATTTTTGACAAATCAAAACTTTTGGGAGTGCGTTTTCACCCCCTGCACCCCGCCTCCTACACCACTGCCTTGCAGGTCGGAGCATCTTACTGGGGCAAAGCAAGCCCAGATCTCTCACTGAATCAGTGCCATGATGACTTACGAGTTGTAATACATTTGCATGTGCCAAAGATTCATTATTTTATTGAGGGCCAGACCGCAAAATATTGCCAGGTTGAAACCGGTACGCAGTGAAAAAAGTTGCCGACCCCTGCCTTGGTTGAAAAAAAAAAAACTGTACAACTGGTACAACAGCTTACCTTACCCGAACGGCCCTTACTCAAAGTATGGTTTAAAGCAATCAGGAACCAACCACTAAAGTGTTTCAAATTTAATTAAAGGAAAAGATCTGGTGACGACATGCAAAAACCCACTTTACAAAAATCGCCGAACATAGGTTTTAAGTGTGTTTCTATTTTCAACACCAGTTTCGTTTGATTCACTCATGCTGTTAAAATATTTTATCTCGTGTTTGGGTACGACGACTTATTTCACTCTTACGGGCCTATGAACGAATTCCATGCCTGGAACCAATGACCCCTCAATTTTACTGGCGCTCACCTTGAAACGGTTCTATAGCGCACTTGTTGGGTGACAGAATATTAAATCAAAAAAGGATCGATAGCGTAGGGACAAAACCTTCCTAAGTTGTGGCTCTGCTCTGTGGCTCTGTAGAGTGCGGCTTTTGGCTGTGTGCTACATTAATGTTACGTTGTACGTGAGTTTGCCCATCCCTAGCTATTTGGCAGCGAATTTAGTGCTTGTTGGCTGTATTCTGTACACGTGGTTTTTTGGTCTCGGTTGAGGCCTTGCAAACCGAGTGCTTTAGACTTAACTATAGCTAATACATGGGTCCGGTTTAGCAGTCAAGTCAGGGGAGACACTCATAA
>JGI24159J19872_10009455_pt1 | contig 12776 bp, 9 predicted proteins | sample Ectturendosymbi4_FD_19872 | JGI IMG/M metagenome (IMG submission 19872)
TTCCTTCGATACAAAAGCAGGGCCGTTATCAGAATGAACGAACCCTGCCGTCCCACACAGAGCAAAGAGTCGATCAAGACATTTGATAACAGTTGACATAGTCATGTCCCTGCATGGAAATATAAAAAGAAAACATGAGTACTCGTCAATCACAACGAGCAAGTAATTATTGTTACTATTTGACTGAAGGGGGCCTTTAAAATCCAAATTAAGACGCTCCATGGGTCGCAACGCTTTGATTAATGACCGGGTTTTTCACACTTGAAGAAGGGTCATTATAATGGGTTTTTCACACTTGAAGGAGCATTGCTATAGACTCACGCATGCTTCTTTTCACAAAGTACAAATGCACGTGGCTTACCGCTATCAGCATGTCACTGTCTCGCTGCTTTACCTGCCAAGATGTGTACGTTCAACAGTCTCATGTAATAAAACGTCTGCTACCGTAATATAAAGTGAATTTTTTAAGATTTGTTGCCATGTTGTTGTAACGCAATAAAGACCAACAGCAGAACAATCCGATCGCGACTTTCGCAACCCGCCTCTGCAGGCAAAGGAGGGGATATGAGTGAACTGCAAGCTCATCACTGCATGAAATTATAACTACTATGAACCTGACTCTTGTGCAGTGTGAGTTTGATACCGGCAATAAAACTGTCATTGCAAGAATCAAATCAATCAATCGGAATTAAGATGCCGACTTCAGGTTTTTCCAGAAATATTTGGTTCTTAATCCTAATTTCTAGCGGGCAAATGCCCGTTTTGCTCCCCCTGCAGACGATCATAAAATCATCGACTATTTTGTATCAGGTTCCACAAACAAGGCCAGCTCATCTAATGAAACGAAGAAATGCTTTTGAGTAATTGTTAGCACAAGTTAATTTTTAGCGTTAATTTTAGTTAATTTTTAGCGATTAAGTAATGTGCCGGACAAAAATATTTTGGCGATGATTTTCAGTTAAAATTAAGTGTCATGTCAACACCTCTTTAGGTCTGGTGGGGGGGATGCATCCCCTGCATTGCCCACCTGTGTCCGCTCGTGTCAAAGAGATATTTGGTGCCATCAGAATGGAGTCACATTTTCAATTCGTAAATGAAATGTCAGAAATGATCATCAAAATTTAAGTCTTTTTTCTTTCTCATAACGTTCAACATTGATTTGAGAATTTCTTCTTTTTTGTTCATACAAGTAGCACGTGACTCACACGGTGTGATTATTTCCCACAGTGTCAAATCCAGGGGTTAAATAGGGTGCAATTATCCCCGTAAATGACCTTGACACCCACACAGGTGACGTGTTTGAAAAGTATCACCTCTTTACCCAAATTGAAAGTACTTTCTCAACTTCCCATTTCAGTGAAAAATCTTGAAAATGTATATTTTCGTACCTTGTTTATTGACTGCCCCAACCACCAGGTCTGAATCCATCACTGTTTCCCACTGTACACAAAGGATTTCGATTTAAAATGTTGCATTATTTTTATGGCCAAGGCACGTCTTGCATTTGTGTAAATCTGGAACACACTTCTCGCTGGCGTAGAGAAAGTAGAACATTTTGGTGAAATTTTAGAATGTTGATTTCACCCTGTACATTAGCAAATCTCTTTTTCCTAATGAGCGATGAACTGAAAACTCGCTTTTTCTGGTTTGAAAATTTCTGTGCATGGCAAAAGTGGTTCTTTGCAGTTACCGTACACATTTTTGCCATATTTTTAAGGGGACATATTGAAAATATTTCCTTACTTTGACTAAAATATTGTGTACTAAAGTTGCAAAACATTCATTTTTGATTTAACAAAAGTTGTCATAAGACAAAAAACTGCGATTTATCATTATCGACGATATATAAAAAGATTTCCATTCTGAGAAAAAATAAAAAAGACAAATACAAATTTAAAGTCCTTCAAATCAAAAGAGATTTGATACCTCGAACCTTAACCAAATGTAATTACTTGCTTGCTAAATAACAACTGCTAGATCTTATGCTTTGCAAAATGCCTTTGATTCACGATGTTGCTCAGTTTTTAATTGAACTCAGCTTGAACTGAACTCTTCACCCGGCGTTCGAAGGTGGAAATTAAACGTGACTATTTTCTCATTTGGTTGGAAATCTGAAACTGTACTATTTTTAAGGACACACCGCATTCTCTGTATCCTGGGATCGAACACAAAATTTTAGGGGGAGTTGTTGCCGAATTTATTTGTATTTCACTTGGGTAGTTTATGCTGAATTCACATGAAACTTACGAGAGATCATAAAATACCTTTCGTCGTTGTGAAAAGTATAAACACAAACAACTAAGACAAAAATATTTGTAACACACTTCTGCTGTTTGTGGCGCCCAATTCCAAGTCATCTCAAAACAATGCAAGATATGCAAAGGTTTGTTTTTGATGATTAGATATAGGTTCCAATCAACACCCATAAATGGGTCTCGCTTTCAACGATTGGGCTCCATCAGAAATATTTTGAGATTATACCTCCAACTACGAAAATCTGAAATGGGCTAAGTATGTTAAAAACAACGTTTGCAGTCTATAGGGTATGATTACATGCAGAATAATACATTCATCAACCCTAGTAGATACAGACAGCAACAAACAAACAAAAGTAAGCATGCATTCTGCGCCTGCTGTAGGTTAGCCTATAAATTACAGATCTGCGTCATCTACAATACACTAAGCTGCAAACAAACTAGGGCCAAGGATCCTATAGACTCTTGAAAGCCTGAATCACATTGAGATAAACTAATTCTCAATGACTGATAAGTGTACATGGGCGTCGGAAGGGGGGAGCAGGGGGGCCAAGACCCCCTGGATTTTGAAAATTTAGGCCAAAAAAGGTTGTTTAATTTCGACTGGGAACAACCAAATTTCACAGCTTTTGGCCCCCCTTGGAAAAATTTTGGAAAAATCCCCTAGTGCCTCCCCCCTGGAAAAAATCCTTTCGATGCTCATGTAAGTCTACCTGCTATGTCAAAAAGTAATAATGTCAAAAAACATTCGTCTCCCTGATTATGTTGAATCCGGCAAGACCAACAGAATAACAGTCAACAAAATATTGTGTTTCTCTTACAAACAAGTAGTAATCGCTTCACCGGTTTTGGTTTAACCCAAAAAACTAAAATAACAAGAAAAATAAACCAAATTCGCATCCCCAAACCAGAACAAACCGTAGTTGTTCGCTGGGATAACATCAATTCTTGAGGGATTTTTTTCAAATATAATGGGTGAACTCCAAATCCACTTTAGAGCAAATGTTTTGGATATGAAAGAGGTGCAAAATATATGATAGCGCAAAAAATTACAAGCGCAAAAATGATTAGGAACAACTTCCGAATACTCCATTTGTGCATTTTGTGCGACAGTGCAGGCTGTTATCATACCATTCACAGCCCTATTACAGTGAACTTTTGTACTTTAAATATTTCTTACATTGTCTAACATTTAATGATAGACTGTTGCACGATATACATCTAACATGCTTCTCCTGATAGTTCAATCTTTGACAATTTGTAGCAATCCCGAGCGGCATGCGCGCAAAGCTTCGCACCGTGGCAGCAAGCAACAATAGAGATCATGCTCGCAATCTCTCTTCGTGTACGCTGGTCATCATGTTCAATCGTTCACACGTTAATATCGGCAGAGCTACCACGTCGCAATCTCTCTTACTGCTGCTTGCTCGCGCTGCACATATGATGGGGTTATTGTCCACGCACATCCCGTCCGTGGTGAATAACACATTTAACGCAACGCCAACGGAAAGGTCAAACGTCCTCACAAATGAGGTGTATAGCTCTCAAAAGGCAATTCCCACGCGAATTTAGCCTCAAATTTCCTTCACAGTGTGGCGTAGATGGGGTTGTTGGCTGAACTGCTACCGTAGGTTATTTCATGCAGAATGCAGGAACATAATAAAAATGAACAGGACGACAGTGATATTGCAGAGACTTGCGAACCTTTCACAATCACGCGAGCTGCATTGAACAGACACATTATTTCTGCAGCGGACTATAACTGGCTCAAGCAAGGGCCAGCGAATCAACTGGAAGGTCATCTTTCAGCCAGTCGTAGTGGTTCAGAACGTAGTGAGAAATTTTTTGAAGAGTTTCAGGTGAATTAGAAAATGTTTGTTGAAGAGATTGTAACACGCAAAACTGAAGAGATTGTAACACGCAAGAAACTATTAGTTGCGTTGTGGTGTTCATACAGGTAATACTACCGTAGAAAAGCATATACTATCAAACTGTACGGAAAGATTTTTGCTTCAGAAATTGCTCATTTCCCACACAGAAAAATATCCGAAACTCATTTCCCACAAATAAAACTATCAGATGAGTCATTTTCTTGCTTTTTCTGGTTGTTGGGAGTATTTGCAAGTTGTCCACGCTAAAATCGGCTTGAAAATGCATTCAGGTAAGGTGACATTAAAGCGAAAACAAATTACCAAATACAACAAATTCAAAAACAGCAGAATGAGTTTTTCTCAAATACTCAAATACTGCGAAGGTCCATCTTTCATCAAAAAGTAAATCAAAATCTCAGTTCGCAGATTCCTTCTTTGTCTCTCTGCTGCAATCTGTTGGTGAGTTATGACCAATAAGGTAGATTTGTGTCACTGCATAATATAATCATGAGCCACACGCAAAATTAATATGACCATATGAATTGGGAAGGAAGCCGATTCACACTTTAGTTTCTAGCAGTCTTTCTCAGCTTTTCCACGCTCATGGGCGTCCGCAGGGGGGGCAAAGCGGGCAATTGTTCCCCCTGGAAATTGGGATTAAGAACCAAAAATTTTTAGTAAATCTGAAGGCAGTAGTTCAGATCCGATTACTTATTTAATTTTTGCAAGAACAGTTTATTTTCCGGTATGACACTGACTGCACAACAGCCAGGTTCACTGTTCTGGTGTCATGCAGTCTGCAGTTCACTATGTCTACTCATTTGCCTGAAAAGGAAGTTGCCAAACTTGCAAGCCGATTGTTCTGCTGTTGTCCTTTATTGCGTAACAATAACATGGCCACAAATCTTCAAAGGTCTGCTTCAAGTTACGGTAGCAGGCCTTTTGCCGCTTGTGGCTGTCGAACACAGACATCTGTGGCAGGTAATGCACCGAGAGAGTGACTGCTGATAGCGGTAAGCCACGTAGTTTTATATTGCCTGGAAAGAAGCATAAGTGAATCTGCAGCAGTGCTTCCACAAGTTTGAAAAATCCATTGTTAGTGTGAGTGTGACCAATGTGCCTGAGTCAATAGCGTCAAATACGCTTGTGCAAGCTTCTTTTCACACAGTATAAAACTACGTGGCTTGTTAGAGTATGCCTATGCAGACGTACGGGAATACGTCTTAATCGCTAAAGTTTAGCTGTGACTTCAGAGTGAGTACTGGGTGCAAAGCTGGATTTGCTGAGGCGTGTTTTCATAATTCATCTGCTCAGTTTTGTAAAACCTGAGTGATGTTCTAAATTAAATTATCTTAATATACCTGGCTCATGGGCGTCGGAAGGAAATTTTCACCATGGTTGGCCCCAGTTATATAGCGGCCAAACTCTAGCCCCCTCAAAATGCTTACAGGACCCCCTAATAGTGGCTTCTAAAAATAGATTTCAACGTTATGGCACATCCCGAGACCGAATGGCCTTCACAACAAAATAACCCAATTTGTTATTTTTTCTTTTTTCTCTATTTTTTTAGTTCCACTTGCCGCCACATTTTCGGTAGAACCGTCGCCAGAAAGTCTTTATTTGCGGGCTTCATATTTGTGCAGGGGGCTAGACATTCTGAAAATTTACATTGAATTCACTACACAGCACTTGCAAGTTGTGCGAATTAAATTAATTATCAAATTATCAAATATTTTCTCACAAATACTTGTAAGAGGCTCATAGCTTGCAACTACAAATGTTGAACGAGCTTAACAAAACGAATTGGGTCTTTATAACTGTATTTAATTAACGACGATTATTTACAGAGGTAATGAAATGCAAATGTTAACAAAACTTTGCAGGAAATCAGAATCAAGTCTATCGTTCAGTTATGAAAACACTGTTACCGTAGGAACAAACTTGAAGCCGGTCAAAGCAATGCGTCACGATGAAGGTTTTGGTTCATTAGCGTCAATTGATTTTGCATGCGCACCGTGCTTTTAACTGGCCGAAATACGCATCCGTAAACCTTTCTGATGTCTAGACTTGTTAATCTCCTGGTGCATGGCGCGTGTTTATATTAATAACATTTTGTGTCTCAAATCGCCTACAAATGTTAACAATTATAGACTAAGGCCTACGTCGACGCAACACGGTTAACATCCATAATCCACCCCAGCTGTACTACTCTGTTGGGACATGCTTAGCAGTGATTGCTAAATAAACTCTTCTAACTACACTGTTAATTCCACGTTGTTGTCTGAACAGCAGGATACGAAAATGTGTAACTTTGGTCGTAAGCACCACAGATATCTTGCTTCTATGCAGTACAAAATGTGAGAAGACTACTTGCGCCAGCATAATGCATTTTTTCACAACAATCACTACACAAAATATGTTTTGATCAAATGGAAGTCTAACTTCTGGACGTATACAACTAGGCATGTAGGCTTACGTCGCGATCAACAATTCAAGCAATGAATATGCTGACGCTTTACGCTCAAGCATCAAATACGTGTATTACCTCACAAACGTATCATAAGTGATCAGGCGATGTTATTCTCGGTTACAGCGGCAGGTACTGCTCTGTCTATAATTACAGAATAGAACACGGATTGATAAAAACTTCACAGATTTCCAGTGTTTCATATTTCAATTTGGTGAGTTGAAGCTTTGTCTGGGGGCCTAAGCCCACAAAAGACCCTCCGTGGCGACGGGTCTGAATCTCGGACCCTTGTGACAGCGTGCCCCACAATTGGGGTGTGGAGGGCGGCTGATACGGCTCTGGTTGGCCCCTCTCTGGAAATACCCTTCCCACTCCCGTGCCTGGCTACTGCCAGCGAACGCATTTTTGTGACTGTTGTCGTAACATGGGGCCCTTTCTTTAGGGTGTAGAAGGGGGCAAAGCGTTTTGTGAACGTCCATTTGCATCGCCAGCAAGCTGAAAAGGATAAACAAAATGTCGACGTTACCCCTCCCCTGGAAAAATTTCTGCGGACGCCCATGTCCACGCTCTTTGCAATATTGCAGAAACTTTACAGTTGTCAAAAGTTATGGGCAAAATCTTAACTAAACTTTAACCTAAAGTTTGGAATGATAGACTTTAAAGGAAGATCGAATTTGAAACAAATAATTGCTCGTTCGAATTACTGCCGTGTGCAGTTAATACTTGTTTTAACAAAAAAAAACTTTTGAATCTTTAGTGTTGCGGTTCACCTTGCTGATATTCATATGGTTCATCGATGCAGAAGAACAAATCTTGCCACAAACCAGCTCAAGAAAATCCTGACCTAATATTACTTCCAAGCATTTGATTTCTGCTGAACACTAGAAGTGATTCAATTTGTTGAAACAACAGGTGAAAATATCAAAAATAAAACCGATATAGGAACAGGTGTACATAAGAAATTTTTTATACGAAACAGCAAAGGAGCAACCGGTGATTCAAATGAAGTCAAAAAAACTGATTTTATCGTCAGCAAATATCGAACGAAGCTTGAATATGTTACACCATGGAGTTAACAGGCGACTCGTGATAAGCACAAAATAGTCTATCATCGCGGCGAAATAGCACGTTCACTCCGTCTGAGTGAAACATTTATCGAAAAGGGTCTTGAAGATAGTGACAAGATTTAGCGAGGAGTAGTGGTCTTGTATATAGAGCGAGTGGAGAACCTATAGGAGCTGCCAATTAGCTCTTGTGTGGCACAGTGTTTCGAAAGAACAAACATTGCTTGTCAGTTTTGCGCCCCTTGTTTGGAAGATTACCTGGACAGATTCCATAATCATCACTTATTCTTTTTAGTGGTTGTAGCTTCCCTTGTACATTTCCACACAAAAGTTTATCATTTCTGAAAGTTTCTTTATGGCGTCACGTTAAACGTTACAGCAGATAGAATTAAACGTTTAAGTTTTTCTCACTCTCAAATAAACCGGGTAAGTGGTACAGCGTGTTGGGCACAAGCAGTTGTTAAATCTGGTGCACTGGGTTCGATTTCCCTGTTACAGCAAAGACTTCACAAACGGGAAATTCCAGCCTTGGGGATAGATGCAAATGAAAGCATCCCACGCGATGCCGCCATGGGCGCCACCACAATTTTAACACTAATGACGGACGTAGCACTCTGCGCAGATCCCTCACATAGTAAGCAGAGACAGGCGACAGCTGATCACTCGTGACACTCCAAGGGGAGTGCAAAGCGAATACAATGAAGGTTTCTTTTCTTTCACGATGAAACACAACTATAGCGACCCGGAGAGGTGCGACATAACCTGTCGCGATAAAATTCGAAGCGTTCACTTCGAGACAACACCTGATATCTGTGTGCCAACTGCACCACCTGAGATCATCACCGCCGCTTTACAAGCTGCTGTTTGCTTGTAGTGAGTGCTTGGAGCTCAAGTATGTAGGAATCGCGAAAGTAATCTTTTGTGCTGTCAAGATAGCATGCTAAAAGGAAAAATGTGCTTTTACAGAAAAAGTATATTAGAAATTGTTGCTTCGACCAGTGACTTTGCAAAATTTAATTAGAAAAATAAAAAAAGTTTTTCTGATCTCATAAAAAAATATTTAGAAATTAAATCGCAATATGAGATCCAAGTGATGAGCCCAATCGAGAAAAGATATCGGAGCGAAATGTGAAAATGAATGCTTGCGGAATGCATGCAGGATCATTTTTTATGAACGATCTTCACTTTGATTGAACTTCACTTTAATTCAGCACAGCTAAGTATTTAAAGAATTTGAGACTTAATCGGTATAGGTTTTGCATACAAATCTGACAAGTGGAATTGCATCGATGAAGGCATTTCAGCTGTGCTCCCGCAAACGCAAGACTGCGAATATCGACAGACACCATGAGCTGAGACTGTTGCAGCAGGCTGTAAGGAGAAGAGACAATGTGGAACTTGAAAAAAGGTTAAAAGAATTAAACGAAAATTCCACACTGGCGATTAACCAAGTTCCTATCGACTCAGAAGTTAATCCTTTACACGCTGCGGCCAGGTTTGCTATTGCTTTAGTGTGCAAGTCTGCTTTTGTGGTTGATTTTGTAATTACTAAATTGATGTGTTCTGCGTACGTTTGCTAAGAGAGCATTAGAAAACATGATGACGGTATCCAATCAAAAAACAAAGAGTTGAATCAATGACGAACATAACCACCAACATTCAAGAAAAGCACGGTCAGATTGGTAGAAGATGAAGTCTCTGTGGTTGTGTGCGAATACCCTCACGCGTAGGCGTCAAACATATGTATGTTACAACATGGCCTAATTGTGTTATGTGCGAGCATGGTTTTTGCAGAAAATGTTTTAAGTTCTTGATTAACCGGTGGTTCCGATACAAGCGGCTGCACATAAATCTTTTCACTTTACCTTTCTAAAAAAAATTACCCAAGAAGAATCACTTGCATTTTGCAAACATTTAGGATTGTTCGACTTCAAACACAATTCTAAATTTGAATGGTTATGTATAGAATTCACTCGGTATTCTATTGAAATAGCGTTTCAACTAATTTCTTATTCTGTTTCTTGTCATTACGGTAAGCAACTTCAATCGCTTTCGGACTTCACGGGCCATGAGCGTTTAAAAAAAATAATAAAAGTAAGTTGTAAATTGAAGTTATTTACAGTTGCTAAAAAAGTTTCACTTATTTGCTTTTGCCTATTTTCACTAAATATTTGAAAACCAGGACTATCAGATGAAGTGTATTTTGGAGAATTTGTGAGGCAGAATTCAGCCTCCACTTGGCGAATACTTCATCAATCGGCATCATCTGGACACGTTACCGCATCTTCGTAAGCCGTGTAATTGAGGACATACGACAGAACTGACGCTGACGTATGCAGCAAGCTAATCAGTATATCAAGCTTAATTGCCTTGGTCTGCAACGTCTTCCATTCGCCGTGTGTAACTTTGAAAGAAGAGTTCCCAAGGTTGCCAGTGCTTTCTGAAAAACTAGGATCGGTTTCGGAAGCTTGCGGCGTCAAATAGTCACCGATAATTCGAACAGCGAATAAATTGTCATGGANGCCGTCAGTTTCACCTCAAATTAGGTTTTATTCAAGTACAGTTGCATAAGTGGTTTGACGAAGAGCGANACTGTAACGAATGACACAGCAGGCAAATGCAAAGTAGACCAATAGCACGAACCCGCCTCTCGACAAACCACTGCCTGTAATCATATTCTGCTGGCACCTTCAATGAAGGAAAAGTGATAGCGTAACACATATATAATGTTTCTAACTTACCGAGATTTTTTCAACGCTGAGTTCATCATTATCACATACGGTATACGGAACACAGTTTTTCTAGTCTCCAATGAACTCATGTATCGTGAAAGCTAGCTTGCAAAAGACTTTTTTTGTCCTAACCTGCTGATTGTTTATGAGCTTCGTCCTATACCTGGGATCGCAAAAAACGATCGCAACAAATCAGCTCCATAGGTTTGTAATGCTTTCCGCCACACTGCTTGACTTGTGTTGCGACAGCCACCATAACAGATATTTTCAATCTGTAAAAGAATTGTCCGGACATAAATTTCCTTCATGCATTCTGTTTGTTGCCTCAGAGGGTTTACGAAGCAAAATGCCTGAAACGTTCAATTGATCCCATTGTATATTACTCCAACTGATTTGTGGATTTGTTGTGGGACCGGTTATTTGTATTCTTTTAACTGTTTCTTTATCATCCGAAACACTTTTAGGCCAGGAGCTGATGCCGCTAGCTGCAGGTTCACTCCTGCCGCGGACCTTTCAGTGATACTGGTTGCTTATAAGTAACAATTTCTCCTTTCTTTAACGATTTCTTATATGTAACATTTCTCCTCAAAAGGTTCTTACAAGAAGGCGAAATTGTTCGAAGTGGTTAGGTTTAAAGAAAAGTTTTCGAGGAATTTGGTCGTGTTTTCATAATTTTCCGAAAATTTCTCGAAGTTGGGAAAAATTTAGCAAAAACTTCCTTCCCATTTTGTCATTTATCCAAAATCTTCCTGAATTCCCAAACCGCATGGCAAGTTTCACATAATCTGTGAAGTTCTCAATTTTCAGGCCAAATCGAAACAGTTCTTGTTTTTCTGACTACGTGTTTGTGAAAGAAGTGGTTTAGCTTGCATTAATGCATTTGAAATTGTATTATTTTTTTCTATTGACTTGTTGGAATTTTCTTCATTTAGTTTCGCTATGGGCAAAATTTGTTTTGACTGCGACGAAAAACTGAAGAATACTGTTCTATAGTTTTTTCATATAACCCCCTTGGTGTTAACGAAAAGCTTGTCAAGAAACCTTTTCTACTAAGCACTGTCTTGCTACGATCAAACCAGGTAACCAGCATGAACTATGGACGAATTGTGTTAAAAGAATGCATAATTTTCGAACCTTACAATTCAGACTCGGAAATGCGGACGCTTTGCACATGCTGCTGAGTCATGGTGCTGACGTAAGTCTTGCCGGAAAAGACGGGATGCAAGCAATCCACTACGCCGCTCGGTTCGACTCTGCAACGACACTTAATAACAAGGTAATACGTGCTTGCGAAATGTGATCTACCACAACAGTAACTTTACAAAGTGCCATAATTAAGCCATTTTCAAGTGGACTGGCTTTTAGCACACCTACGGGCAAATTCCCAGTGTTTGCTAAGATTGAAGAAGGCAATTCGGAACGTGCAAAAGATAGCAGCAATAAGAAATTCATTTTGTCAGTTTGAATAAAACATCGCATGCAACTTACCGCTTGTTGTTGATCAGCAAAGCAATTTTGTTCCAATTGCTAATTAGGTAAAACGTCAGCTAAATTTTAAGCATTTCTACTCGCGAAACACAATTTGCGATCAGTAAGTTTGCTACAATTTCATATATCTTTCTACGAATATTAAATTGTAAATTTTCAACCATTCATGTGTGTTTTCAATAAAATCATAGCTGTATAAAATTTCAAAGTTTGGTTCAGACTTTCCCACAAGTTTTGAATACTCCGCACGTTTTCTGCATTTACTTAGAAAGAATGGAAAATTCAAGACTAACCTACATTACAATGTTATTTGGCTCCCATGAAACTGTATGCCAGTTTTCATTTCACGTGCGGCTCATGATGTGCAATATAATTGGAACAGAAAACTTGGTGTTTAAAACTGAACTTCGGAATAACAATGTTTGATAGAGAGAAATCGCATGTGAAAGAAGTTGCTCGTTGAATTTGTTTTCCAAATCAATTCATACCTGTGCTAACAAAATACAACTTTTTACAACTTGTCTGCTAACCAAACTAAACAATGTTGTATTGTGCAACGTCTTCACTCCCACACGCAAAACGATAGACTTTTAACATGCATCGCAGTAAAGAGAAAAAAACACAAATACACAAAGGAAGACGAGGCTATATACATAGCGGTAGCATAGAGTATACGCTTGGTGGCGCTAATGCATTTACTGTACTTTGATGAAATACAAGCTTTTAAGACACACGCATGAATGACGCCATCACGATTATTATAATGAAGAACTGCAATGACTTCCAAGTACATCGATGTATAGAATGCATGAGGGAGTTGGAGGGTGCGAAGGACCAAGGGTCATCTAGGCTGCAGACCTCCCAAGGACGAAGCTGCTTTCAGTGTAAAGGGAACAGTG
>JGI24159J19872_10009458_pt1 | contig 12775 bp, 9 predicted proteins | sample Ectturendosymbi4_FD_19872 | JGI IMG/M metagenome (IMG submission 19872)
AGAGAGGGCCTTGGAGTATTTACGATCCGTCTTAATCCCATCTACTCTTCGCCCCAAATCGACGATGGTTATGATATAGATGATTACAAAAAGGTCGATAAGCAGCTTGGAACCACGCAAGACTTGGAAGATCTGATCACAGAGATGCGCAATAACGGTAATATCAGTGATTATGTATATAAACTGACATGATAAGGCGAATCTTTGAAAAATAGCATATTTCTGAAATGGTTTAAAACACGTGTTTGAAGAGATTTTAGATCTGGATTCTCAGAGTTTGTCACATTTGCTAATGTCACATTTTACGCAGTTTTTTTCCAAAAATGGCAGGCTCTCTCAAATTGTCAAACAGTATCAAGTCAGAAAGCGTAGCCTAATTCGTCGTTACACCCTGCACGTTTGGAATAACTTCAGTCCGAAATATTTTATAGGTCTTAACCCTAAAATGGAAACCAATGAACATCTTCGATCCCTTTGTTTGAAATACTGGGAAAATAAGAATTGTCAATTTCAAGCTTCATACATTTATTTGATTTAGTCTCTGTGGTGAGAAGAGCAGTATTGTGTTGCGGTTCTGTGGTTAAAATAATCTTTCATGGTTTCTGATTTGTTAAAAAAATAGGCTTTTGTAGCATGAAGTTTTGCCTTCCATGAACTAATCGTTCACTCCTAATCCGCTCAACTTTTGAAGGCATTCATTATAATTCCATTTGAGCAAGTAAGAATGTGAAAGGGCGTCCGTTGCCTTGAGGCTTTGAATAAGACGCAACAAAATAAATTTTTTCCTGTCACTTAAATTGGCCCAAAGCTTTTCCGCAAAGTCCGTACCCTATACAAAACTCACAAAATACATGCCAATCTCTTCTCTCCTTTATTTCTTTTTCGGTATTACAGACAATGACTGAATCAAATAAATCTCAGTATCATCACTTGATATTCAAAAGAATGTAAGTAACTCCATAAAAAATTTTCAGAACAGTGGAGTTGGCTAGAAAGCCAATGTCCGCGATTGAGAAGTACGTGTCGGCGATAATTAAATGACTCATTTAATGCATTCCTGTTATTCCTTAATTTGATTCTTAAAAATCCCTTTCGTAAAAAATCATTTGTACGATGGTATTTTTGTGGGGTTGTGGCAGTGTAGCATCGCCACAAGAAGGCAGATGAGCCTGTACCCCTAAAGTTCCTTTCTATGGCATAAAACGACTTTTTCCCTAAATATTTTATCATGGCTAATCATAGATATACTAAGAAAAAGCATATAATGATTTTTGAAAATAATATTCACTGATATATGTACAAATATTTGGAAATAAATAATATATCGATATATTTTTCCCTTCTATTGCTAACCTTAAATGTACCCCTTGAGATGGGCAAATGTACCCCAAGTTGGAACCGCCTGCTCTCAATAATCTTTTGTGACAAGAAGCATAAAATATTTCTTTTTTAGATCTCTAAGCTTTACCAGAACCTGCTGTTCTAATCACAGACATGAGACTCGTGATGGACTTCGTACCGAACCACACCAGCAACAATCACACCTGGTTTCTCGCAAGTTCGAATCCGACTCATCCCGAATACGAAAAATACAAGGATTACTACATATGGGTAAACAGCACAAACGGAAAATCAGATGGCATTCCCAATAACTGGGTAAGTGAGTTGAGGTTAATACATAATTTGTTAACACTCGGGCCTATGGTTGGTTTGCTTTATGCCTGCGCCGAGTTGTTTCATGTTTGTCTTCTTCGAAGGTAAAACACAAGTCGCCTGAAAATGCACAAATATTTTTGTAATAACCGGGTCTGGAAAACTGAATGAATGTGCAGACAGCGTACATGATTAATTGGCAAAATGAACATTTCCTAGTTTTGAACATGAGTTCAAGGAATTGGTAACTATTTAACTCAGAAAATTGAAATGTTTAAATCTATTGATCTTCAAGCTCTGAAATACCGTAGTGACAGTAGCGCAGCCAGAATGAGGCCGAAGAGGCAATGCCCCCCGAAAAAATTGCCAAAAAATTTTGCTGGTGCTTTATATCAATTTTCAACAGTTAGAAAAAATACGGAAGGAACAGTCGGACTGAAGACAACGTCAGTGACTGACGACGTTATTGACTGGCTCCTCCCGAACAAAATGCTTGGCGGCGCTACTGTGTAACGACACTCAATACCTCAAAGTTGTCATCACAAAAACGTCACTAGATTTTTCCGTATAACTTGCGTTGGTTGAGAAGCTTTGCTATGTGGCAAAGTGTGACAAAATCGCTTACATTTTTCCTTGCCGAAGGCATTGTGACGTTCTAGCGCCCGATCAAGACTAAATTATAGAGCGAAAAGGGTTTGAATTAGTTCTGAAATTTTTGATTCAGGTCTATGTTAAAATATTATTTTCTAGTCTATAAATCTGTAACTTGCTTTATTGAGCTCCTGAGAGCACGGTTCGATATTTTTCAAATGTTTAAAAAGCTGATTATACTGGTGCTGTGAAGAACGTGGAAGCTTCTACGTAAATATGGTTTGGTTGCTGTGTAGATTTTACAGTAGGTTGCACACAAAAAAGACGTTTAGAATGCCAAGCCTGTTACAAAAAAAACTGAATTGCATTTCGTTTTGCGTACCTTCTCTGCATCAACACGTAGTATATAAACATTCACTGACAGTTTGTCAGGTATTTCATGGAACAAACATTTTCGTTGCTGGTGCAACCGACAAAGGACAGTAACGATCTTGGTAAAGTACAAGAACTATTTTGCATTTGTGGTGTTTGATTGACAAAAATGGAAACGAAACGTGTAAACCACGTAAAGCTTTTTCGCAGAGAAGTGTTTATGGTCCAGATCAATCAGCGTGGCAATGGAGTGAAAATCGACAGCAATTTTACTACCACGCTTTCCTGAAAGAAGAACCTGATTTAAATCTCAGAAATAAACAAGTTCTCCAGGAACTGGAAGTAAGTTACAAGATTGCGGCCTTTACACACACCATGCCACGGAAGTAGGGCACGCGCAGTGCAATCGTTCTGTATATCGACGCAGTTCTACTCTGTCCTGGGTGATTTGGTTTGAGCGTCCATTTTCGTTGTAGTTGTTCGATGTCTTTAGCTCACATTTTGTCTTTGCTGGTAGGGCAAAAAACATTTTAGTAATAGCTAAAAATTCAAAAGGTAAACGCAATGAAATGCTTGCGACGAGCGTTTCAAGCCATATGAGATATCAATAATACCAATTTAAAAACTCAATTTCTGTATGCAATACGATGCTAATAACATTTCATGAACATGTCTTTATCGTTTGTCAGAAGGGAATGGTGTCAGCATTTTGGCCTGCTCGCGAACCTGATCCGACAGCAAAATCACGCCTATTCCATAGATTACCCTTAGTCTGCTGAATAGTAACACTGCCTGCCAGTTGCTCATTTTTTGCCTGGTTTGAAGTGGCTATTGGTTTCTGAATGCTCGCTTTGTGTGTTTTGCTAATCTCTCCTGAAGTGCCATTTCACTCGATGGATTTCTCACAAACGCGCTTTTATTCTTGTTTGTTCTGCACCGAGAACAAACAAGAGATAAATATTAACACGACTGTCTCTTTATACTATTTTCGACAAACCTAATGTAAGCAGTCTGGACGTTTGAATACCACAGCAAGTCGTTTTGCTTAACTGCAATGCCATGCGAGAAACAAGACCAATGAACGTGTCGCATAATCTTGCATTGACAAAATTTTTTACTGGCCACAGTTTTTCTGATTTGACGGTTCATTACTTTCTCCCAAAATTATTGCTGCTTCCCAGGTAGGTTTTTAAAACCTGCACGTTGAATGAAAACCTGGGGAATTCGGTAACAAAGTGAAAATAGGAAAGTTGTGCAGCTTTCACTTAATTATGAAAAAGAATGCCGTGCTAAGTAATTTACACAAGATTCCGAATTCTTCCTATCCCGTCTTTATTTCACAAATTACTTGTTTTTCAATCCTTCTTCTCGTTTAATTGATCTCGTCAGTGCACGCTGGTCTTACGAAGATCTTGGAAACAAGTATAACAAGAATATATTTCCCTAATCCAAGCTTCTTCATTTGGTTGTTTAATGAAGGATTGATTACGCAATTTACTTAAACTTTGGACCTTTACTTAAAGTAAATTTTTAGATAATCACTAACCAACAACACTGGTGAGGCGTATCAAAGTTAAAATAGGATTTACTAGATTTGGTGAGATGTTCTCTGAAAATTTACATCGGATTTCTGTAACCTACTGCCGTTACTATTTGCATTAGCTTCATCTTCATTGGACTAAAATATGCGCTGCATTTTTTAAACAGTCAAGATTACTTCTAAATATCATGCTACTTTACTGAAATTGCATCTTAAATAATAACTGACTATGCTGAAAACCGTGCATTTTTGAGGTGTACTTTAGGTTACATGCTGTCTGGAACATAACATGCAAGATTACATATAGGAAAGTTTTCCTTTGTGAACCACGTTTGGAAACGTTTTGTGAGTTTGAAGAAAGAAAACTGTTTTGTTAAATTAGCTTTTTTTTCATCAGTTTGCGACAGAACAAAAATGTGAAGTTATAAACATACTACCTTGTAGCTAACCAATCCACTGCGTTCTGCTATTCTGACCCATAACAACACGAGAACCAAATGAGAAATCAGCCTACTCTTTCATTAGATAGACCTATAAATAAGAGTGATACTATAGCGTGAGGTCTACCACACTATAACGTGAGATCTACCTCCCGTTGGCACTATAGCGTGAGGTCTACCTCGGCATTATAGGAAGAAAGGTAAAATATAATATTTCCATGCATTTATTCTAGCGATACACATCTCGTACATCTTCTAAGAATGACACAAATAGATCATTGGAATTTTTTCTCATCTCCTTCCAGCAAAAATGATCAAGATGAGACTGGAACAGCTGGTAACGAACACCTCGCATTCTNTTCAGTATCATCGTTTTAGCGTNCAACCACANTCCCTCAAATGCCTGTGTGTGTGCTCCTGTCGCTGGATCCGCATAATNTTGCTGGTGCTTCACTCTAGAATGCTGATACTCCATGGNGTTTAGGTTGCTATAAGCAGGCCACTCATCTGAATGAATAACCGAACCATATGCACATTCCCTTTCAATAATAGGGATTAGAGTGTTGCGGTCACGCCGTTCTACCCAAAAGTACCGACAGTCTGAGACTTGTTTAGGACCAAAAACCCAAGGCCCATCAATTCTACGCGCCCATGGTTTCTGTTGTTTTCTTGATCTGCGTCACTGTCCTCAGAGAGAGGAGCGTTGTCTCCATTCAGCATCCTTCCTCGGTTGTACTTCCGTCAGCCAGCAAATCTTGCCTCATCAATTTGGGTGGGGTTTTCTGTTGTTCCGACCATCTTTCCTCGTCGTTGGTGAGAAACTATGAATGTACACACTTCTCGGCACATGTTGAACCAGTCAGTGACAGTATTAGTAGATTTTCCTGTTAGAGTCTTTACTGTAGACATTGGTATATCCAATACAAAGAGAAATATTAATTCTTATATTTCACAAAGGCTCAGGTTGCAGTGCAATTTGTTGTTGAGTCCGTATAATGGAAAATTTGATTTCCTGTGCGAGCAGACCGTGTAGTTTGACGTCCCTTTCGAGGGCAACGTAACACAGGCTTGAAATCTCCTCCTCTGGTACGTGTTCTTTTTTCCTGCATAACAGAACCACATTTATGGCATGGATTTGCTTCTTCAACTGTATCCAAGAGATTGTGCTCTTTTAAAAAGGCGAGTGCTACTTCTTCTGTCAGAATGACTCTTCTATAAAACTCCTTCAGCAACATTTTTTAGTACCCCCAATCGATGTTAACTATTTTAGATGCTCCACTTGCTTCCTTTTCTATACACATGGCGGTAGACCTCACACCTCACGCTATGGAAAACTCACACTTCACCCTATGGGAACTGACGCGGTAGACCTCACGCTGCACCTGGGTAGGCGACATATGGCGGTAGACCTCACGCTATAGTTGCGCCCCTATAAGTTTCCAAATAATGCAGAACTGCGTTCTGCTATTCTGACCCATAACGACACCAGAATCAAATAGACGAATTGAGCCTACACTTTCATTAGATAGACCTATAATTTTCCAAATAACGTTTCTCGGTCAGCTTTCTTGTCAGAAGCAACGGAAAATCAGTGGTTTTGTGAGCAAATGCTACCACTACCAGGAAGGTACGGACGCGATCTTGCTAAGCGTTTACGGATAGTTGCCCTGCTTTGGTTTGAAGAAGTCCACTTAAACCACAGTAATCCGCTACCAACGGTGGAGTTGCAATATAGTAAACTTAATGTAAATAATAAGCGCTTTCCACTTGACAAAAATCAAGCACCCACGCCATTCACACACATAGGCATACACATTTACACATATACTTCTCAGCACCTTTTTTGAAGACTCGACAATGTAACCACCAAGCACCCGGGAAAACAATTCGTGAAATAACAAGCGTTCACATGACTCTGCATTGTGAAATCCTGCTATTGCCATCTCCACCATATGCTGCTGCTTTCAGCAAATGTATCAGGTCGTAACGCATCATATAGGAAACTAAATCATATAGAAAACTAGAAAAATAACTACCATTAAATTAGGGCAGTGGTGTCCAACCTGGATGTCGCGACCCCGGAGGGGTCGTGAACCATTTTTGGAGGGGTCGCGAGTAGATGTTTTATGTACAGAGCTGTATTACATTTACTTTATTCAAGCTTTAGATGGAAGTTGTTTTTTTTCGAGGAGACATTTCGGTCATTTGTCTCATAATAGTATTAAAACTCACCGCAACAGTATGCGCTAGTCTACATTTTCTGACATATGACCGAAATGACCTATTTTTTCGTTTTTCATTCAAATTCGATCTGTGACCGGAAAATGATCAAAAATACCAGGATGTAGTGGGTTGCTATAATGGGTCGTGATAAAAAAATTTTGAAATCCACTGAATTAAGGTGAACTCACTGCTTAAGGTGCTGAAGGTTATTCGAACCATTTCACAGCTGTTCAGACGCCGTTTGCTTGTGGTATGTTCAACATCTTATAGGACATTCTTGGGTACTGGATGAATCTTGGAGTAGATGGATTTCGATTTCACGCGGTTAAATACCTTCTAGAAGCGGAACATCTCAGAGACAACCCTGTTAAAGGCTCCTCTAACGCAACAAGATTGGAGGTTAGTACGATGTACCGAGATTTTATCAGCATGGGATGACAGGTGAGCAATGTCGAATGCTTGTACCCCCATAAAACTACAATGCATAGATGTTCAGAGATTTCGATCTTGTCAGCAAGCACTAGACCCACTAGTAAAAACTGAATAGATTGCAAAAATGTTTTCAATGATAATTTGTTGGTAACGAGTCCGAAACAATTGATCCAGCCAGGGTTGTTACAAAAACTGGCTTTTTAATAAAAAAACCCACGTTGGATTTCAAAAAGACATTAAAACCCGTTTGCATTATTTTTTATTTTTTGTAGTAACACGAATACAAAACGTATTTTCATTGCAAGCGGGAAGTACTTGCGTGAAATAGGAAGTTCTCTGTGGAAAAACCTAAGTGAAGCCTTAAAAGTGTTTATATAGAAAATGCAAAACTTGAGATCATTATACGTTACAATAGGTAAAGCCTGATTGTTACTTTAGAACCACTTAATGTTTTGTATAATGTTCTAGGCTGACCGACAAGAGAACAATTGTAAACAGTGAGGTTTGGTTTCAATCAAATACGAGAAAAGTATGATAAAAGGCCTGTAGAAAAGGCAAAACTGCTTGAAGGTATGAATGAAACGTTGCTTGAGTGTTATGCTATTTGGAATAGGCTTCAGTGCTTTTATTTATTCTTTTTGTGTTTTTTTGTCTTTTTTTGACCCGTGTGGACTTTCTTGGTTTGGGTAAATTTGCATCAACCGTGCCTCCCGTCCATATCATTGACTAAAGACTAACTGGCTCCAGCATAACAGGACAATCTGAGAGTGAGGTTTTACAAGAAGTACAAACACACATTGAGTGCAGTGCCGGATTAAGGTAGCGCGGGGCCTGTAGCATATTAACAGCGCGGGGCCCTCAGTTCAGAATACACTTGAANAAAATGAACAACTGTTAGANCATAAATTATGTGGGCATCCATGTGACCAGCATTAGGCACACTGAATTTCNTATGTACGAAAAACCTGGTCCAAAATAGCAACTGGTGGACATTATGNGCTNCATACTATTTTCTTCCAAAAACGTATTTAAGTACCTTTTTAACAACAAGGAATACATTACTGTACAGCTCACAACTACAGCACAGAGACAGTAATTAAGCTTCTAGACTCGTCAAGAAATTTGATCTTTGACAGTGGAGTCAAGTATAAATGTTGAATTCGATTGGCAAAAGCAGCAAACCTACTGCTTAGGATTGCATTTTCTTGTTTTTTCCATAGCAAATTTGTTTATGAGACTGGTCGTGTCTTTTTCACATGGACGTTCATGCTCTTTACTACTTACAATCAGGCTATTCAGCTTGTTTTGTCTGATGGTGGTCCTTTGTTCATTCTACCACCTTCAGTTTAGAAAATATCCGTTCTCCACTGCAGTTGGTCACCATGAGAGTTAAATAAATGCTCAAATCTTTTCCCAAATTTGTAAAAGAAGACTCAAAGAACACTACCCAATTACTAGTGAATACATGTCAAATCTATGGCTGCCAATAAGGTTTGTTAAAAAACACATAGATTCACCAAAAAAAACAAACAAATTTGAACAGAAAATCCTAGGGAGGCACAAAATTAGGTGACTCTTTCTGCTGTATTCCATAGCTGAGCATCTGTAAGTCATAAAACGTGCAAGTGAGTATATGCCGTAACTTTGCTGATGAACTTTTGTGTCTGTCAGAAATGGTTTCTCTGAAAATATCGTTTCTTCATGAATACCAGCGTTCGTGGTTGTAAGTCGGAGACAATCTTCTAGTATTTCGTCTACCCTTCGATTTCTATTTTTAGATTATGTGCTTCCAATCATCGAGTGCAATTTTAGTGCGAAATCTTTCAGTTTGTAAAATCTATTATTTGCTGACTAATTTCCAGAGGCTCTCTACAGTCTGTCTAGTCTAATGCCGTTATCATGCAATTCTTGTTTTAATTAAAAATACCTATTGTAACACACACACAGCATTAAATCAACGCAGATGAAGTTCGCGGGCCTTCAAAATTCGGTCCGCGCGTCTGGACCACAGTGGCTTAAATGACATCAGGTTAGAAACAATCATCTTCAGTTAATCCGGATCTTCATCTTAACCGGATAATATCGTCGGTCAAATCGAAGCCGGATTAACCGAGGTTTACTGTATTGTTAATCCGGCACTGATTGAGTGTAAACTAAGGTTGTGGTCCCAAAAGCAAAAATATCTAATGATCTTTCAGAGCCAAACAGATAAGCCCGAGCTGACGTATTTGAGTCCTCCAGTGCATGATGAACGTGGGTTATTGATTTGAATTCCAAATTGATTCTGAGCCGTAAGACTCAGAATAGCGTCCATGTCTTCGAACGTCGACGAAAATCAGTGCGGAAATAGATATGACTTTTATTCTGTTATTCAAATAGAACAAGATGTAAGGACTGACAATGCGTAGTGTTACGTGAAATCGATTTCCTATCAAAAATTTGTGATTAACTCCTTGCTTGTTTCATCTGTGGAGTGAAGCTACTTGACTTCTATTCTGTTTTCATACTTGCCTGTGAAAATCAGATGAAGTGTTTTGATACACCTGAGAGAAGAATTTTGATTTTCAAAAATTCAGATACTAAATTATCTGATACAGTATACTGTATCTTGCAGAATTGCAGACATCTCTGATGGTGCAAAATACAACACCTTGCTACATAATATTGCTCAGCTGAAACATTTTAAAATAGTTTCTATAATTTGATAGGTTTTCAAAAATCGTTATCAGTGTGGAACATTTTTCCTAGCTGCCACATATCAAGAAACACCAAGACGGAAAGTTTTCTGAGAAATTTCAAATTTTTTTTGCGATGTGTTCCTTGAGGTTTCAACAATGTTAGTGACTTTATCGGTAACATCTGGCAATACAAAAAAAGGAAATCTTGCTTATCAGATAAAAAATACGAAAAATTCTAAGCATCGCCTTTCACTGTCAGCTGATAAAATTAAAGCAAAATTCCAATCTGTCAGCAAATGCCGTATGTTTCATTGACCAACACTGAAGTACTGTTTGAGATGGAGATTAGGAGAAACAACCTAAATCTCCATTCAGAAAAGATGCAAACATTGCTGCGATGCGGACAGAATTATTCTGAATTTTAAATTCTCGGAGTGTTTTAATTATTTTTGTTATTCTAAGAAATTACATTCCTGTTATAAATACGAGTAGAAAGCCCAGAATTCGATATCGATGTTGCCCTGAACTAACTACTGTTGTTTAAACAACAGAGTTGCGCCATATATTTGCAAAGCATCTGGGAGCCTCATTTGAGACATTTTTTAAGAAAGCCTATCCAAACAATTTTGAACTAGGCCCGTAACCAGCTTGGGACACCAGGAGGGGCAAAGAGTTTTTTAGAGGGGTCCAAATTTTTTGAACTATGTCCAATATTTTCAAACTATATCCAACATATTGTTCCAGGGGGGGCGAAGGCTACCCTGCGCCCCTCCTGGTTACGGGCCGGTTTTGAACCAAAAGACAATTGTCACAAAATGCTTTCAGGAACTGTCGTATGAAGATGTGTATTCGGATTACACAGAAAATCAACCTGGACTTCACGATATAGTGACATCGTGGCGATTAATCTTGAACAAATACAGTACTGAACCTGGTGTGTACAGGTATGTTTCAGCGCTTAGAGGGGAGCGGCGTTAATCTAAACTGTATTCAGGTCTGCTGTTCATATTTAATCAAATTAGAAGCGTTGCTATGCATTCTATTAATTTAATAACTATCATTCCATATCGTTTGTTTATTATAAATTTATTTCTATTCATTTTTTCTACTGCTTGCAAGCATCGTCATTTTTGAGCTTTTGTGTGCGTACTTGAAGTTCCAAGATGCTTCACGACATCACTATTTTTGATTTTCTGCAAAACTGCAAAAATTTGCCAAAAAAGGTATGATTTTCCACTGCATTTTTTACCCAAACGGCGACAAATTATTTGCAGGAATGCTTCGAAGGCAGATTTATTTAGGCGTGCCATGAACAAAATAAAAGTTTTCGAAAATGATATAAATCTCACTCGCCTATGTGTCTGCCACCAAGGTAGTGATTTCAGTATTTTCAATACAGATTCATGGAAGTTGACGTTCACGACAGTAATCTGGATGTTGTCACCCGGTACTATGGGACGTCTTGGCAAGATGAAGCTGACTTTCCTACCAACTATCAGCTGATCGATCATGGTAACAGTTCAGAAAGCTGGGCAGGAACAAGTGTTGAACAAGCCATTTTGGATTGGATGACTAAAATGCCGAGTAACAGGTGGCCTAACTGGCTAGTAAGTTGGGTTGAGAATTCTTGCTTAGAAAAATAAGGTCATTGGGGAGGAAGACAGATGCCTTCACGTGGCCTTCCCAGTTGTGGCATTTCTCAAAATGCTTACTAAATCTGTCAACTTGAGAGCAACCGCTGCTACCCGTACTGGATGTGTTCGGCATGGGATGGGTCATCAAACGCCCTTCTCAGGGCGCGGCAGCAGAAATGCTGCCTCGTCAACAAACAGCTGTCCAACCTATGGAAGATTCCAACACCTGAGGGTCACAGTATCTCCGAACCTTTCAGGCCGGAANAGTTTGCTGCTGCCCTTAGACGCTCGAAGCCAGGAANATACCCGGGATTGGACTCCATCTTCCCGGAGTTTATACTCCATGCCGGGTCGGTTCTCAAATCTTGGTTCTGCGACTTCCTCAATTCCTGCATGCACCAACTCAAAGTTCCAAAGATCTGGAGAAGAGCACTAGTAGTTGCGATCCCTAAGCCAGAGAATCCATTGGAGGACCCTGAGAGCTATCGTCCTATATCTCTGCTGTGAGTCCCCTTCAAAGTCCTCGAAAGACTCATCCACGCTCGTGTCGAAACAATCACCGACCCACTGCTCCTACAGGAGTAGGAGGGCTTCCGACACGGGAGGTCGGCCGTAGATCAGGTCACCCTGTTGACACAGGACATCGAGGATAACGTTTCAGCTGAAAAGAAGGCCGGAGCTATGTTTGTCGACCTCACAGCAGCTTACAACACTGTTTGGCACAGCGACCTCACCTGCAAGCTGCTGCGATTGCTGCCTGACAGACACATGGTCCACATGATCATGGAGATGGTTAGCAATAGNAGCTTTACCCTTACCACTGGAAATGGTCAAAGGAGCAGGTTACGACGCCTCAAGCACGGCGTCCCACAGNGATCTGTCCTGGCGCCCCTTCTGTTCAACATCTACACCTCTGACCTGCCAGCCACCATCTCCAGAAAGTATGTGTATGCTGACGACCTAGCAATCATGCATGCTGATGGAGATTGGCTGCCAGTGGAAGGGGCACTGAGCAAGGACATGGCAACACTAGGTGAATACCTCCAGACTTGGAAGCTAAAGCTTAATACCACGAAAATGGTGTCGGTAGTCTTCCATCTCAACAACAACGAAGCCAAACGTGAGCTGAAAGTCAGCTTCAACAACGAAACCCTGCCCTTCTGCTCCGAGCCCAAATACCTCGGAGTAACGTTGGACAGGTCGCTCACGTAC
>JGI24159J19872_10009460_pt1 | contig 12773 bp, 4 predicted proteins | sample Ectturendosymbi4_FD_19872 | JGI IMG/M metagenome (IMG submission 19872)
GGGGGGGGGGGGGGCACGCTGCCATAGGGGCACAAATTAAAATTTTGGTTGGCACGCGGAAGAATTTTGTCATTGATTTAGCCGATTTCGGCACGCAAACCGAAAAAGGTTGCCCGCCCCTGACCTAGGGATCACCAACGTGGTGCCCGCGAGCACCAGGTCGCCCGCAAAAACCATGTAGGTCGCCCGCGGGTCTGTTTTAAAAATGACGTTAGCATGATCAAATTGTCTTCACATTAACGAATATCAATACTAAAATAATTGAAGGTAAATTGAGCAAAATTTCTGTTTCAGAAGTGTGTATCAAACTAGTAGCCCTTCGCATTAATCGGTACACAAGAAGTAGCTCGCAGTTCCAAAAAGGTTGGTGACCGCTGCTATAACCGACCGCCCGTCCGCCTGAAGTAAATTCTGTAAGAACAAGTCGCCATGGCAATAGTTAGGGTGCACTTGTGCGCATCATGCATCCGATTATCATGCAATAATGCCGCGGTAGTTCTGATCCCATCACAGCCACTGCGCTTTTAACTTACGTAAGTTGCGTTGTTGCCAGCACTGCTTTTGCTGGTCGTGTTTAACAAACGGACAACAACTATTGTGATGCAATAGTGAATACTGACGACCGCGCTGCTATCGGACCAAACGACAAATAACCACTTCAAGGTATTTGTGAAATGCTGGAGTAGCGCTACCGTAACTTGTGTGCCATATCAACAAACGCTGGTTTAAGGTTGCAACAGCTTGGATTGTGAGATCACAATTATCATGCCTCGTGGAAAATGTCGATAAGTTAACCCACGCACACGATATTTTAGCTTGCGTACACTATAAACCAGCGCAATTAAAGCTTAATAGTGTACATCAAGTCAAGAAAAGTAGAATCCTTTCAAGATGTTACGTGCAACTGCTTCACAGCGACAGTTGTCGTCACTAGCAAGGCCGTACGCAAGGGGGTAGGGTTAACCCCCCCTCCTTGAGCTTGATATTTTACAAAAACTTCATTACCTTCGCAAGGAGATTAATTGTTTTCGCATACTTTGTACTTGTTAATTTGTCGACTTAATGCAAATACCACGAAATAAATTTGCATGCAGTTTCAAGGAACATTGTAAATGGGCTAAAAATGCAATAATTAGGTTTTGGTGGGAATCTGGGTTAGCGCCTGCGTCCAGAAACCATCTCACCACATTTTGGCGACCTTCGTCCAGTACGCATGTTTAAGATCGTGTTCCGCAATAGTTCACTTTATCCGAAACCATTGTCTTTATATTGTCTGCTAATGGCGTACGCACAGGGGGGTGTTGGGATTAACCCTCCCACACTTTAGTTTGATATGTTACAAAAACTTTATTACCTGCGAAAAGGAGATTAATTGTTTCCGCATACTTTTTGCTTGTTAATTTGTCGACTTAATACAAAAATTGTAGATTTTGTAAATGCTCTGACATAGCGATGAGTGTGTTTTACTCCCCTGTTTGAACGCTCAGCCTGATATTTTTGCAGTTATGAACTGCTTTGTCGTAGTGTTGAGTGTATTTTCTTCCGATATCCTAACTTGGAGCGCTGATATTTTAGTTATTATTCAGTGCCAAGGGCGTACGCAAGGGGGGTTGGGTTGAAATCCCCTTGAGCTTGATATTTTACAAAAATTTTATTACCTGCGCAAAGGACATTAATCGTTTCCGCATACTTTTTGCTTGTTAATTTGTCGACTTGCATGCAAATAACACGGAATAAATTTGCATGCAAATTTCAAGGAACATTGTAAATGGGCCAAAAAGTAATAATTAGGTTTCGGTGGGAATCTGGATCGTTTGGGTACAAAAACCATCTCACAACTTTTTGCAGACCTTTCGTCCTCTGGGGCTTTGCATGTTTAAGATTGTGTTCCGCGATAGTTCACTTTATCCGAAAAATTTCATTTTATCTTGTCTGCTACGGCTGATCAGCGCAAGCGCTGACCGCATTGGCTGCATTGGGCCTACCAATTTCTGTAGCATGATAGAACTGTTGCACGAGCTCAAAAACAGCAGTTGTTAACATAGAAGGATTCAGGCATTTATTGTTTCTCAGCAGAAAAAACGAAAAATAAAAGTTGACTGGACTTCTGTAAATAACAACAAAATCGAAAGTTTTCTTGCGTACTTTATGCGCATTCTCAATTCTTGTGTAGTTTAGCAAGTTTCGATTGTTCAAACCGGGGTTTGCGACAGCCAGTCCACCCGCACTCTATGCTCGACTGCTCGTATTCGACAAGACAGTAGCGGAGCCTCATTTTGCAGTTGTAAATTGCTCTGACGAGTTGATGGGTGTATTGTACTCCCCTGTTTTAACGTGCCGCCTGATATTTTTGCAGTTACGAACTGCTGTATCGCAGCGTTTGGTGTATTTTCCTCCGATGGCCTAACTTGGAGCGCTAATAGTTTATATATTCAGTGCATTGACACATAAAATAAGAAGAGTGGATGTATAGAAAAATGTGCATATTATGTCAACAAACTTCGCCAAAACGTTGGCTTGGAAACAGGACTATGACGTCAAATTGTGACATCACAAACAGGGCACACCAAATACAAATGACTACCCTATGTCACTGAATGAAACCCCCCCATGAAAATTTTCTGCGTACGCCACAGGTCACTAGTGAGTAACTATTGCATTTGTAATCATATTCATAACGTCATAAGTGTAGCTTACCATAACACAATTCATTTTTCGTGCAAGCGTTTTTAAAATTAATCTGCGCTAAACTAGGCATCGAGTGGACTTCTACACCTTAAGTTACAGTCAAACTTTCGTGCTACGAAAACTTCCAGAAGTACAACGTGAGTTTATTCGTACGCAACACCTACACGTGGCAGCTTCAAGTATTGTGAAACTTCCCGATGATGCTTTTCTTTCAGCTGCAACGGCCGACGCATGCTCCATGCTTAATCTTGTCTGTATGTTTATGAAACCGCACCTGTTAGCGTTGCTGCAAGATAACCGTCTTGACTTGCTTCGTTGTGTTCTCTTGCGCAAGTTGTCTGGATGCGTGAGGAATATAACAGCGTTTTTCAACACCTACTGAGGCCGATAAAATCGGCTATTTTGGCCGATAGCGATATATCGGTCAATCTCTACATTTAACCTCCGAATCCGCATCCCTGGTAGCCAGCACATGCGGTAGAAATTATCGATGTTACCTAACTTTAACATCATCGCATGCATTGTAACTGATGATACAACTGAAATTTGTCAGCGGCACATGTCAAAGAGAAGAGAAATATCAAACATTCTGATGAAAGAAAAGAATGATAAAAATTAAAACTTTGCTGATCCAATTGTTGAGTAATCTTTTCATTATGGCTAAAATCGAATCTCCCAGTTCGTAGAACACTACCTTTGCTAAGTTGATAAACTCATGCTAGAACTAGAACCGTTTGAATCTTGTCAGCGCAGTTTGTAGAGTTGGAGCTCAGTGTTCTTTGCAGCATCTCAGTAGCTTATTGGGTAAGCCTGCTCTAGTCAACGCAAAACCTACGCAAAGTTTCGGGCTGTGCGTCAGACTGATATTTCAACTTGTTTCAAATGCTTGTGTATAAAAATAACATTAAATGAAATTAAAACTAGTGGCATACGATTGACTTGAAACCCCCGTCTTTGATGTTAACAATACCCGGAAGCCATGGTTCACCGGATTGTAGTGATCAAAAATATGACGAACAGTCTGCAAGTAAACTATTCAGTCATTTTTAATATCTCAAACTCGTGTTATATCACGGACCGATTTTCAAGCTAGTAAATCGATACTCGAATCGGTCTGGTCCTACGGTTGTACTGTTGGTGGGACACTGGCTTCTAGAAATGCATTTGACATGCATTCTGAATCACCGATTTGGTCCAAAGTACATCGGTTTGTATTAGTAAGAATGTATACGCAGGATAAATTTGCAAAATTACGGAGGACTGGATGCACCCAACTGTCATCTTCAGCTGTTTTGTAAGACAGGGGATGCATATCAAAACAAAGAAGCGTTGTTGTCCCTCGGACGATAGGTTTCCGATGTTATCAGTTGAAATTGGTATCGTACATGTTGAACTTCTCAAATGTTTTGCGAGAATGGTATTGGTGAATATGCCAAAGTAGCTCCACTTTTTTATATAAGTTGTTTGTTGGTAGAGATACAAAATATGAAGTCTTCGTTTATTGCAGATCATCGCAAGTTTTTTTATACTTGGAGCGCTCAGCAAGCGAGTAGAAGACCGAAAAATGATGCTTGTGGGAAGCGCTGTAATGAGTGCCCTCTACGCTGCTTTTGTTCCTTTTGTTGTCTATGCAGCAAAGGAGCCACAGAGTAAGAGCACAAACTAATTGTCGTTTTGCGGTTGCCTGACGTTGCCAGTTCTAATCCTTGTATAAAGCTGAAAGTTCATGCGATGCCAACTCTAGCGCAACATCGCAGCATGATATTAATTTTCTGTATTTTCCTATTATTTGATTTTAATTGGTTGGCGAATGATTTAGCAGGTCTACCGGAGTCGCCATCTTTATTTATACTGTAAAGCGAATTGTGTCGAACTCCTGCTTGTTTGTTGTGTGTTTTGATAGAGTCTACCTGATATTATTTCATTAATATTTGTAAATTCAGTCCAAAAGAGGTCAGTTTCTTACACTGGGTTTAGCCAACCTCTGAAAGCGCCGGTTGCCGATACTCAGCGATGTTATTGGTTTTTGCAGTGGCGAAGCATATATGTAAAATAATGCGACCAAACATTTACAGTACCTACATCTAAATTATCCGCAATTCAATTACTTATATAAGAAAGTTTGAAGGAGCCTACAGTATATTAAACCGAGAACGCTTGTTTTCCAGACACGACATGGGTCCTCGTATTCTTTTGCATTCATAGTGCTATACTTGTTTTTGATTTGCCATTCGTCTGGGTACCGCAGGCGTCTATTTTCTCCAAAGTGACTCATGCCAAAAATCAAGGTAATGTGCGGTATTTCCGGAATTTCAGCTGTTGTGCTAAATAAGCTTAAGTGCTTTTCACTGCAACTGCATTTTAGCACTCAACCAAGGCGTCCGAATTCTGGTAATGGGCTTAGGTCAAATTCTCGGACCATTATGGGCTGCCTCGCTCCTGGACAGGCTACCGGTTTTCGGCAGCGTTAACTTGGGAATCGTCACTCTTGTTGTGGTGAGCAGCTTTTTTATGCCTTGAATATTCTCGCAAGTATGAAAAACTCCGCATTGGTACGTTTGGCTTTACGCGGATCTATTCGATGCAGGTCATGATCTTTGCATCTTACAAGCGTTTGCGCACCACTGACCCTGACCAAAGCTCTTCTGGTTGTTCTGGAGAGCAAGAACCAAACGAAAGGACTCCTTTGATCAGCAATGGCCAGTGCAATAATCCCGTTAACGCCTAAGGAAATTCATAGACAAAACACTTCGACAAGAAGCTCTGTCGTTTTTACCTCATTTTGTTCCGTTATCCTGGCACTTTTCCACTGCTTGCTGTGTAGTTCTGAATCTGTGCAATGTCTTGGTCTGACGTTTAGGCTTATTAATTTCGTTTTTTTTCTCGATAAAAAAACAGTTTGGTAATCTGTTGGTCAGAGCATAAGTTGCATGTCGCTAGTGCGAAAAAAGAACGGCGTTGTTGGTTTTAGTTGATTAGGTAGTACTGTAACAATCCTGTATGTTATTTTGCTGAGGTTAGTGCTCCATGCAAACAACGCTCTCACCTAAAATAATTATTCGTATTTATCAGAGTTAATTTTTTAAGCCTTGGGTATTGAAATACAGCAGACCAAAGTGTCGTGTTGAGAAAGTACACCCGGTTGTTCTTTAAGTTAAGCTATCTCCCTATGAGGTTAATATCGAGTCCAAAGCCCGACTGTGGAGCCAGAACTCAAATTTATGGCTCTGACTCCAGCACCGAAAAGTTTTTGGCTTAGTTAGGCTCAAATCAGTTGGTCTATTAAAAACTGAAAACCATTGCATTATTTGTACAACTAGCTTTTCTCACAAACTCGGGCTATGGAAACGGAACTCAAGTTTTATGCTCCGGGCCAGTTCCACCGTCTAAAAGTTCTTGGCTCCGGCTCCAGCCATCCAGAATTGCTTGGGCTCCGGCTCCATAGCCCTCGTTCAAACCCCAGTTGCGGATATAGTCGTTAGATCGTTGACTTCCAGCGGTGACATAATTATTCGTGGTTGCTGTGGAGTTGTGAAAACAAATTCTTGGGTCGTTTTTTTAAACAAAGTTTTGAAGTCATTTCAAAGTGATATCTGGTTACGATTTTGTCGTAACTTCATTGATTTCTTCTATAAAAAACTTCGTTTTTTGAACCATACATAGCTTGTTCTATCGAGCGCCCTCGGCAATTTTCACCTAATGTTCTTTTGATTGCAATTGGTCAAACGATCTCTTGTCTGATTTGAAGCAATGTTCGTTAGCATTTGTTGTGATTCTATTATGCTCATCCTGGTACGAACATTTTAAGAGTATCAAAGCCCATTTGATTAATTTTGTTGGTTGAAAAACTGTGCAATAAAGAGCTTAAAAATGTTGTTTTGTGCTTACATCAACTTTACTAGATGAAAGCCTTTTTCAAGTCAGGTCCGATTTAACCTGAACCATATTTCTAAAAACAATTGTTTCTACGGTAGATGCTGTCTCACTGTTTTCATTCTCCTTCGCTTCAGTCCTCAATACCAGGGTCTCCAAACTACGGCCCGCGAAGCCATTTCATCCAGCTGCAAACACATTTTGTCAGTAACGAAAAAACAATATATTTACGAAAAATTTTTTGATTTGGTAGAACATAACATATCCCGAAACAGTCACATTACGTAAGATGTCAGGCCCGTGAACTGTTGTGTCACAGCTTATGTGGCCTTCCGACGAAACAGTTTGAGACCTCTGTCTAAGCATACGAAAATCTCGAGATTACCCAGTAAACGAAATTGAATAGCGATTTTTGCGCGAAAACATGCTTTGTGGGCTGAATGAGAACAATCCAATATAATATGAAATTAAGAACCACTTGCGTGATCATTTGTCCTTACAAGCACAAGCGCAGTCACTTTTGCGATCACAATTTGCGATTTGTTGCATTGCTGTAAAGTTTCTTTTCTGTGTGCGGAGCTAGTGACGCAGATAGGGTGATTTCTAACAATTTGTTTCACGCGTTTTGCATTTAGATTGAAGTTGTTTTTGCATGTTGTGTCAAGATTCATTGCGAGTTACTTTGTTGAGCAGGATTTTAACGCTGACGCTTAGTATGTTCATTTTGATAGGTTCTAACCCCGTAATCTCAGTTGACATTTGTCGAGTGTTTAAGATTTTTGTGTGAAACCTTTGTATGTATGAAACTACGTTTATGAAATGACGCAGGTACCGAGTTTAAGGGGTTACGGAAGGGCATGCCCCCCAACGTTTGGACANGGGTGACGCAATATCTTTTGGGCTCTCCAATANTTGTGATAGAAAATAATGTAGTTGTACAAATTTCATGATTACATTACTGTTGGAAANCCCCAGCATAAAGCCAGGGGATAAATACGAAAAATGAGCATTATCACTGGATTATCTGTAACTCAGTGTTAATAATTGNGTTGGTTAATTTGAATTGACCGAATCAGTGTGTACATAAACTTCGCCCAATCACAAATTCCTGCGCTGGTCTGTAGCCTGCAATCCGAACACGGTTGCCACTGTTAGTATTTACCTAACGATCTTGTGGTTTGTTTTTGATTTGATCCAGGTGGTTTAGTGGTTCTAGTGATAATCTTGCGGCAATTAGCAGCAGTACATTGTATTTTGGAACTGACCAAATTATCACAATTTTGAGCACAATTATGTCTATTTAAGACCAAATATCAGAATTAATGTGTTTTCTTATTAAATGCAGTGCTAGATATAGCACCATATTTTTGCCAATGGTCGTACTACGGTTGAGTGAACACGGTGACGTCAGATTAACAATGATAAAATAGTTCAATTTTGAGGTGATAACAGTTGTGATGCAATTGCTGTTTATCGCGGCTGTTTCACTTTGGTAGCGGCGTATTTTATATATCATTACCGGTGTTTCGTACTTTGCAATACCAGCATCATCGTACAACTTTTTACGACTGTGATTGAAGTGCACCATTCATTGAAATGTGATTGAAGTACACAGAAACGTTCTGTGCAAATTGATTGATGATTGTTTCATATGTTTGAATTTTTTTGAAGATTGTTTCATATGATTATTGCAGTGTTATCTGCTTGACTGTTAACAATTCAGAAGTGACAGGAGGAAAAAGCGAGATTGCGGTGTTTTCCTTAATGTCCGTTGGGATAGTTAGTCTGCTTTGGTCAGCACATCATTTATATCTTATTTTTGCAACGGTTTTGAAGCGTTTGGGAAGAGCGCACAAGGTTATGCACAGTTTTCACTAAATCAAGGAGTTCCGTTACTAGACATACGATCAGGGATGTATTTGATACTCGAAATCGAGACTAGATTTGCTATCCTTGTCCTATTTCTCCGAATATTCAAAAAAAAATTCATCAAAGCTACCGAGTTGTAATTTTGTCTCATTTTTGCTTTTTCCCCCCTGTGAGACGACAGGCAGTGAACAGGTTGAATTGGGCTAGCTTTTCCAAAATATATCAACAAAACATAGTCGGTACAGTAGACTCGAGAGCGAGGCTCACAAAATGGTCTCGAGTCTCACTGCGATGGCTTATTAACTTTATTATGTTGTTGCACTAACATAAGTTTACACCATGCAGTGTTCTTTGATATATGATTCAACTGCTGTGCTTTAAATTGAATCATTTTCATGATATCAGTCGATGCGGCATTAGTGAAATGATTCGTGTAAAACTGACGACATGTTGGCAAAGCGATAAAACCAAACGTCGTGTTTTGTGTGTGCACGTTCAGCAGACGGTGCTTGTGCTGGAACGTGAAATACATTTTATCTAGTATATTTATGTGATTAATTTGTAGCCTTGGCAGCAGGAACGTCGGTAGGGCAGGGGGGGGAGAAAAAGTTGAGGGCAGTATAAACGTATGAAAAACAAAAAATATCGTTACCAATTATCAGGACTGTAGGCGAACTAGGAGGGGCGCAGGGGGCTTAGTCTCCCATGAAAAAAATTTTGCCCCTCCTGGAAAAATGTGTTGGACGTAGTTTAAAAAATGGCCCCTCTCAGTAAACTCTTCGCCTTTCCTGGTGTCCCAATCTGGTTAGGGCCTGTCACTTATGCTTGCTACAGTTCAACAATAACGTTGACTTCAAAAATAATAAAACAAACTATAGACAACTTGTATTACCTATGAAAAGACACCTTTGCCCCCGTTGTCCCTCGTTTGAAAGGTCAGGGATTCAATGCCACTGTTCTCTGACGTTCCTGCTTGCTGCTAACAGCAGTCACTGTCTCGATGTCTGCGTTCAAGAGCCACATGCAACAAAACGCCCAATATCGTAACTTGAAGTGAACATTTGAAGATTTGTTGCCATGTTATTATTACACGATAAAGACCACCAGTAAAAGCATTCGCTCGCAAGTTTGGCAACTAGACCCTGCAGGTAGTAGCGTAAGCCAGCCCAAAAATTTGGTGGGGCCAGAATGTTTGATTTTAGGCGAATAACACTATTTTGTTTGTGATACNGCCTCTCAAAGCACAAATGACTATATGCTTTAAAAATTTGTGGGGAGACATGGCCCTCTAGGCCCCCCTGGCTACGCCGATGCCTGGAGGCAAAGGAGCGAACATGAGTGAACTGCAAGCTTAGCACTGCATGACACCAGAATAGTGAACCTGCGCATTGTGAGTGTCGTACCGGCAAATAAACTGTTACTGCAAGAAATAAATTANTCAGAATTGAGCTGCTGACGTCAAATTTTCTAGAAAGTTTTAGTTCTTAGTCCCAATTTCCAGAGAGAGGCAAATGCCCGTTTTGACCCCGGGGCGGATCCAGCCAATAAGGTTAAGGGNGCGATTTCAGTAATATGTGTTAGTCAAGTCTCATTACGGGTTCACTACTTCTAGATGAAGTATACTTCACAACACTTTTGTGAAAAAAATGAATTTAGGGGGAGCGATCGCCTTGGTTTTGAGGGAAGCGTTCGCCCCTGCCGACGCCCATGGCTTTGACGTACCACGAGTTCAAAACTATTTGCTTGAGTTCAGTGTAAAAGCACACCCATAGCCATAATCGTCATTCTTTACACATTTACATGTGCATCAACAATGTGGATTGTTGACGTCAAAACTATTAACAGAAATTATAGAAAACCATCTTGAATTTTAGGTGTGCGCGAATAGCTACAATAAATTTGTTTCAAATTGATCTTGATAAATCATGAAATTACTTATGATACTAGTATGTAAAGGTATCGTGCCCCTGTTGCCTCCCCTTTCCCCGTAATCCCCCCTGTTCCGGCGTCCCTGCTTGGCAGTAAAAGTCGCTTTTAATACTCACGATCGCCTTGGGTTTATGTGAGATCATTGGACCTTTCGTTAAAAATTGAATCAGAATACAGTGCAAGTATTTGATTGTGGCCACTTCTATCCCTGAAGATCTTACAGGATTCTGCGCCTAGAAGATGGTTGCTTCGTCTATGCCATAGATTGTACACTGCGTATTTCCAACCTGACGAAAATTCGACTGTCTTCAACAATACTACACAGCAGAGGTAAACGGATTTGTTTTTTGAATACAAGTCCGATCCAAGAATTTCATTCTAAATCAAATCCGAAAACTGGCAGTTTCGAAATGCAAAACCTTATCACTGTTTTGGCTTCTATGTAATCCAACTCAACTAATCACAAACAAAAAACTTGGACACTTATTGAAGTTAACTTCTGCTTCCCTGTCAAGCGCACAGTCACATCACTTGCATCCAGTGGTTCTTAACGGGAGGGGCGTCAAAATTTCCACGGTAGCGCGAGCCTTTACGCGTCCTACAACATGGAAAGTTTGATCAATAAATTTACCAATAAATACGTTTGTTTTTACAGCTTTTCTAAAATCAGCGGGGCTTTGAACAAAGGACAATTACTTAAGGGAGGCGTGGTAGAAAAATGTTACTCAACATCAACAGCGATCTAAATTAGGCAATTTTACTGCATAGCCTGTAAGACATCAAACTAGAAATATTAACAGGTATACAGCACAAGCGACTCGAAAACACTAGGCTACACATGTAGGCGGTGGTGGGATTCAAATCTTTTACAACAGGTTCTCTCACTCCAGGATTAACAACAGGTCTCTCATTTGTCACAGTCTCCAGAGCCAAACCATGCTGGTTAGCCTGATATAAGGGCAAAGGTTGATCTTTTGTGTTACCAACTGGCACAGTTCAGCGAGGGAAATCTTTTGATTTCAGTTATTCTCTTTCACTATTAAAAATTAGTAACAGGTTTATGAGAGGTTTGCCAAAATACGTTACACGCAAAAGGTGCTATGGCATCATGCAGCAGGAGCGTAGCGTCCATGAATGCAAGACAAATGTGCAATTTAAAAAATAAGTGGGCTTTAGGTAAGATGAAGTGGGCTACAGTTGACATGAAGAACTCCATGTTTCAGCACTGTACTATCTGTCATCATAGGCCGAGATAAGTACATCTCTGTACTGTTTTTCAAATGTGAGCGGGAGCTGTCGTGTAGAGATGGATCAATATTATCCCAGATCTTAGGGCCTAGACTAGATGCCTAAAAGTCCATTTCCATAATTGGTGTGGGCCATTTGCTAAAAATATTTACATGGCAATTTTGATTATCAGGATTAGAGCACTATGCACAACGAAAGTGCTAAAATTTTTCGTTGGACTTCTGCAGCACATAAGTACTGTAGGAACACATAACGGCTGCATTCTGCGGTTCTGGAAAAATAAATTCGGGATTGTTGTTCTCGACACAACATTTTTTGAGCAGTAAAGATGCGTGATGCTTGAATAACTGCTGACACATCAACATTTTCAAGTGTGAAGGTTGACTGTCACCAGCACACAACTCAATATGCAGTATGCACGCGCATGCACGAATGCGAAATTTGAATTTTTTCATGTGATTTTCGTAAGAAAATCCCATTGCATGTTGGTGCATTTGAAGCGGTTCATACATATGTTTCACATGCATAGACCAAGCCTGTAACCAGCTTGGGATCACCAGGGGGGACGAAGAGGTTTTTGAGAGTGACCCAATTTTTTAAAACTATGTCCTAACTATGTCCAACACATTTTTCCAGGAGGGCAAAAAAATTGCAGGGGGTTTTGCCCCCTACGCCTCCCTGGTAACGAGCCTGGCATAGACACGGTATATAACGTCTGCACTGGAACCAGCTTTTGCAGTTTACATGCAGTGTTGTTGATGGTAGGTAGCAGTGGCGTAGCAAGGAGGAGGCCCTGGGGGCCGCGGGCCCCGGGCGGCACTTTTTGGGGAGCGGCACTTTGCTGATTAAATATTTATTTTTGAAAGTAGTTTAAAATTTCTAGCTTTTCGTTATTATTTTAAAATAATTTTTTTAAGTTTTAAAAGTTACAACTATTTTCAAATTTTGTTTAGAAGCCCTAGACTGGTAGGCTAACTTAAAAAACACGACATGTGGCTGTGGAGTGAGCAAATTGATGAAGTGTTTACTCAAAATCTGGGTTAAAAATCCAGTGTGCTGAAGTGTCTCGTGTACACGAGATTGTTAGGTCTCTAATGAAACTTTACAATCCGCATGCTTTAGACTTAACTATTGCTAATGCGTGGGTTCGATCTAGCAGTTAAGTC
>JGI24159J19872_10009461_pt1 | contig 12773 bp, 9 predicted proteins | sample Ectturendosymbi4_FD_19872 | JGI IMG/M metagenome (IMG submission 19872)
CGAAATATTTAATTTTCTGACCAAGCAATTCATAATTTCTAAATTTTTTTTAGTGGGGTTCCATGACAAACGCAAAAGTACATGAGGGGTTCCGCGTTGACGAAAAGGTTGAAGAGCACTGATATAGAGCATAACTTTGACTTGTAAAAAATACGCCAATATGAGCTGACATTGTTATCCGTGAAATGGCAAATTGCCCGACACAGCTGTAGTTTTGCAAAGAGCAGCGTCAAAGAATACCTCCTCATCGCATTACCAAGCTGTCAACTGCAGAAGGTGCTGTGCTGCAAAATAACCTTTGTCGTATTTTAACCTGGTATCGGCGTCGCACGATTAGATTCAATTGCTTTCAAGCGGGATAGCGTCAGACGTTAAAGCCAGGCGTGAGTAATCTACACCGGGCTAAAAGTTGCCCGTGCTGCCTACTGAAAAAATACTCGTGGCATTTGTAAACGGACAACTTTTCGGATTTAATGTTTTTGTCTCACCATAGTAAGCGTGGTTTTACCGTCTCATCGAGTTAAATTACGGTGATCGATGTTAAAATGCACTGAATAGACAAGAGTCACCAACCTTTTTGAAACTGAGAGCTACTTTTTGGGTAACGAATAATGCGAAGTGATACACCACTTTGGCGCTATGATACACACGTCTAAAATAAGAAGGTTGCTCGATTTACCTTAAGTCACTATCATTAATTAATGATAGTCATCTATGTGAAGACGATCATCATGCTAACGCTATTTTTAGAACAGGTCCCCGGGCACCATGTTGGTGGCTCCTGGTATACACGTATTTAGTGGTCGCGTTTATTCCAGCAGTGCTTATTAGTGGCTAACTTACAACCTTTCGCTTAACAAATTTCTACGTCACAAAATTTTACCTAGAAGATTTCTTCGAAGCTATCTAACATGCGGTAAAATGAATACCAATGTTGTGTTGTACTAACCAATGGCCTGAAAGTTCATCTTACTTGACCTTGGAGTTAAAGAGTCTTGTTTGATTCGGTGCGGAAGAGATTTTTTCCTCCAAGAATCGATCCAAACCTCGACATCTCGCCTAAAGTTCGATACGAGAATTTTCGAAACCGTGACCTGACAATCCAAACCAATGCCAGTCCCTTTCAAGAGCGCCAGAAACACATTTCAGTGATTTATATTTTCATGTAAACAGAGTGCAACATTAAGATTTTGTCTTAGTGCAACCAGGCAGGGCCGTCGTCAGTTTTCAACTCTCTTCTTTCCGCACTTTCGACCCCACTTTGGTTGAATTGCCTTTAATATTGCCAGTGGTGTCCTTTTGCGGCTCAAGAATCAAGGTAATAGTCCAGCTACATTTAACCAATAGTTTTTCCATGGAAATTCAAAATGTTTTCTCAACCAAAATTCAGTGTCTGTGGATTAACATTGCACAACTGGAGAAAAGGGGTTTGAAGCCGATTACAGCACTGCGCTTCTGCAGCTTACGCCGAGACTCACCAATAAAAGGGCTTTGAAGCGAGTCTCGAAATTTAACCACTGGTGAGATTTTTCACGAAACACTGCGTTTTAGGAACACAACACGAAGTGGCGATTTTAAACCAAACAGGCGATGTTTGGGCACAGCTTGTCATATAGCATAAACCGCAACCTTGAAGAAACACTGCGTTTAACAAAACTTGGCCTTTACAAAGGAACACAAGTGCAATTTTACCACAAACACACCTTCATGTTTCGGCTATTTTCACACGTCTCCCGAGAAGCGTACAGGCCCATCTTTCTAATGACAGCACCGCTTACCATAGTTCCAAACAGGCCTTATTTTGAAGCCCGAACCCGGTCCGACAATTTTTTTGAAGCCCCATTTAGGCCCGAAAGCCAAATTTACCGAGTGACTAAGACATGCGCAGCTACGGGGTATTGGTGGCGTAGCAAAGCGAGCGTGACTAAATAATTCATTTTTTATTGAAGGTTTAATCAACCAGATTGCTTCAATAACTCACAACAACAGTGTATACCGCTACAAAAAATTTTGTATGCAGGCCCGAAACATTTTGACAAACTAAAGCTCGAACCCGGCTTATAACTCTGCCGCTTTACGTTTGAATAGCAAGGCACCGAATACCAGTGACCTGAGAGGTGTGTACCCACAGCAACTTTGACCAGATCAGCAATCGAATGGATCAACCGCACTGCCTGGCTTTCTCAGCACTCCGTCTTTATGGAAAAGCTGCACGGCTTTTGAAACGAACCAACTTAAACGGATCTGCGATAGACGGGAAACGGAGCCTGATCAGTGACAAGCGCTTTTTAATCATCCCCACAACCTGCAAGAAGTCGAACGGCCGTGGCTCGGCGCTGCCACGAGTCTGGTACTTGATGCGCGCTGCCAGCGCATTTGTTCGTACAACATCACCCCTCAGCCCAGGCCAAGTGGCTGAAACACGCACGTACGTGTACGGCTGGGCGCAGCCAAAAGAAAGTCTCGTTGGAATCTTACAAGTTGAGTTGTGGTTCTTTCAACAGAGACTTTTAAAGCCCATTTACTCGGTCGACGTACAGACAAGTCCCACACTCACAAGCACATGTGTCTTTCGCAGCTAAAATGCGCCGCCGCAGCCTAAAGGTACATTATCCTCGATCCTGGAGGAATGCTTGGCTGCTCTTCACAACAAGCAGGTCACGCAACGATCTTCCTGACAAGAAGGCATCGGAGGAAACCAAGCCAAAAATCACGTCTATTAAATCGTTGGTGGCAAGACGCAGCAATAAACACGGTGAGAAAAAAAATAAGTACAGTCTAACTCGCAAAAACTATATATTTCGCACAAACTCACGCCCGCCATGTGATGATGCGGCAAACAGCAGCACGAGCCCGAACGTCAGCCGATTGCAAAAGCTATTTGGAACTGATCGTGCAATAGGAGCGCTGATAAGTCAATGTTATACGACACACCTGCAGTATCGCCATTTCTTTTGAATGCGTAAGTGTCAGCTTCACAACGAACTTCTGAAGATCAGTCATTTATGGTTTTGACACAAGCGTCCTGTAAGATAACCGTAGCTTTGGGATTGTTGCATTAAAAAGCAATAGCTTGTTAACTTCAAAACTAATTAGGGGCAGCAGCAAGATTTGCATCATTTCAATAACCTTGGTCTCGGCAAGTACTTGAAGACTGAAAAGACAATCCCTTTAATCCACATATCGTATCTTGTGAAACAACCTGTTCTGCGCGTGGACTTCAACAAAGCTGGCGTGCTCTCCCAGTTTAGCAGATGAGGTTAAACCACAAAGAACACATTGCTCGCATACGAACGAGACAATACTGACCCAGAGATCAGTAAACCAATTGCGCCAAGGGTGAAAATGACCCAACTCGGGCGCTAGGGACAGTGCAAATCTTACACGGAATGGCGGAAACAAGCGAAGCCTCCAGAACACTGGTGAAAATAAGCGGCCCCCGAGTTGGAAGCGCTATGAACTGTTGGAAGTGCACGGGCGTCGCCAGTCACTGGTGAACGTCACGTGAAAAGCGTCGCAGTTAAGTACAGTCAATGCGCTAACTGCAGCAGGGGCCTGCAGCTACCAGTTTGTCCAGGCAGAGCCTAAAAAAATATTCGTTCTCTTTCTATCGGAGCGATAGTGGTTAATACTGCACTTGCAAACATTCTGGCGTCGCCAACACGGCAACTGACGCCTAAAAACACCAGGAGTTCGATGAAAATGTTCCGAGTGTCAAAATGCGAAGACGCTTGTACAGTATCAGCTTGTGGGTTTTTTTGCATGAAATCAAAATCATCCCAAAATCGCCGGTTAATTTTGCATCTCAGTGACAAAAACGCCCCACCCGCGAAAGATCGATCAGCTACTTAAAACGATCATTATATCAGTGTTCGTTAAGCAAGAGCGCCGGTACTGGCCGCACCGACCTCCACGGCCATAAACACACCGGAGCTGGTGTCAGCAAGAACATTTTTAAATCGATCTCCTGCTGTTCGTTAGTTCTGAGATATTTTACGGCGAAAACGCATATTTTGAACTCTAATGCTTCCTTAACTGATTTATCTGATGACATAACTGCTTAAGGCAGACCGGACTTTCGAGAGAGAGAGAGAAAGAGAAATCATTTTGTCGTGTGAGTATGAAGAATTTTTTTGTAAGCTTTCCCTTAGTTCGCAGGGCGGTGTACTAAATCGATTCGCCTTCAGTGAGAACAGAAAATTCACGCCTTGGTGAAGGGATTTGATGAAAACTCGTTTTCGATCCACATCGGCGGGACTTCGAAGGTGCTGGCATTTCGTTAACGGCACCGGGACACGTAAGGCTGGAAATGCGTTTTATGAAAGTAAAGAACACGTGTAGAAGAAAAAGTAATATTCAAGATTTTTCGGCGTGCCAATGCCGGTAATAAGAGAAAATACACGGGAGTTTTTGCTCTCCCGTCGAAACGGCTTTGATGTACATCGATGCTTGTTGAGCAAAGCTCAGAAAAGCTTTTACGTCGCATGTGAGAGCGAACGTTGAGGCGGCAGCACAAAGGAAAAATAAATAAATGCAATGAAATGACAACTCGCGAAACATCGTCAAGCGCACTGCAGTGGAGTGAACCTGCAAGCTGCGCTTCGGGACAGGCTGCGAAGTGAAACCAAATGCTTGGCGGAAAGCATAATAACTCGCGCGTGCAGTGCGGACAGGAAATCGAGCGCACAGAGTGCACGGACAAAAGTTACGACGGCGTGCAAGCTTCTGCTGACAAGTCTCCTAGGAGCGAAAGAGAAGAAATAAAATAACGGAGATTTTTATCAGAGGCGCGCTGCCTTAAAACCTTAGAACTTCCGAAAAGTCTGAACGACTCGTAACGAAACTTTGCAATAAAATTGGAAATGAGCGTCGCGCTCACTCTGGTATGAGTACGCGTAATTAATTATCGTATTTATTCGATTGTAAGCCGCACGAAATGGTGTGAAAATTAATGTAATCCGCACTTGAATGCAGCTTACCTGAGCCTCTGAGATATATTCGCGTACTAGCACGTTTAGCGTTTAATTGGCAACCCTGGTAATGATGCTTACACTACCACAGCTGCCTTCTGTTCATCATAATCCCTCCTGTGACGCATGTGCACGTGATGCTGAAGAGAAGAAAGAGAATGCGAAACGAGAGTTTGGTCGACAAAACGTAGGAAAGGCTGAGCGTCATCTCGACCATTCGACAAGGTAAAGAAATAAATGTAAACCACCGTCGCTTGTACGCCGCACGAAATAATGATTTTAAAAAATTTATAAGCCGCGACTTACAATCGAATAAATGTGGTATAAACCTGAATCGAAATTCCCGGGAATTTGCAGAACGTGGTTCTGCGTCCAAATTAGAGCTCGACCGGCGGTTGACTGTTTTAGTGACGCGGGTTTGCGCAGGAACTGATGTTGTGCGGTTCTTCATCGCAGTGAAGTAATGTCTTTTAACTGTGGTTGGAGTGATGCAAAAATACCGGCAATGAAAAACATCGCCATCGGTCGGTCGAGCTAGCACAGAAAATCATAAACAAAATAAACTGAGCCATCGCATTCAGGCAGCTCTCGACGCAAGCAAAACAAACAAATAAAATATTGAAATATTGAACTGTGCAGTGGGCAGGACGAACACGAAGAAATAGACACAAAACCACGGTATTATCTTTATGGAGCGACACACAGAATACTTCTATGAATTAATTATCGTTGGCGGTGAAGAATAAAAGGAAAAGTTAACACAAAACAGGTTAAGAGACGAACGACATAATAATGTAACTGGAGCTTTGCAGAAGCGCAATGGCAATTACTCTTATCCGCAAACAACAACGAGCCCTAAGCCTCTACGCTGCCATTGGTCGATCAGGGACTGACTGTCGATTGAACGCAATTTCAAAACACGACAGCTTGTCAACATCCGACGTTGTTCGTCACAGTCCCGACTGTGACGCAACAACCACAAACGACCAAGTGCTTCCGGACGAGTTGCTTCCGGTCAACGCGCCCGGCCCCGCCCGCGGCGCCCTCATCTGAGGTCACAACGATCGGCCCCCTCCGCGGCCGGTCAAGGGGGGCAAAGGGCGAGGGCCGCGGACGCCTGGTCGCTGTCGCGTATGTGGTGTTTGCGCGTGTGCTTGAACATGTTGCTGCGCAGAGCGAAGCGCTTGCCGCAGATCGCGCAGCTGTACGGCTTCTCGCCCGTGTGCACTCGGACGTGACGCGTGACGTCGGTCCGGTTGCTACGGTAACCGCATATTTGGCAGGAGTGCGTGGCCGCCTTCTTGGACGTCGGCTTGGTGATGCGCACCAGCAGGTTCGCGTCCGGCAACTTGGCGGAGGAGGCCAGGGAGGAGCGGCGACGGGACGGCGGCGATTTTCCCGACGACGACAAGTATTTCTGCGACAAAAAAACGCACAGATATTTCTGCGATAAAAAAAACACAAAAAAATTTTTTCTGCGATGAAAAAATAAAAAAAAGCACAGATCTTCCTACACTCGGAGCGCGAACGCAGCAAACCACTGCGTGATGATTTGCAAAAAACGTTTTTCTTTTCGAAGCACTGCAAATAGGCCGGGCTGTTGGTTCTTATTCGCAGGGTTCGTGCGCAATTTTGAATATAAATTTCCATTTTTCAAGACCTTTTCCAGACTTTTTCGGGACTTTTTCTTGGCTTTACTTCTCCGAATGACCTACTCAGGTCAAATACAGGCACTAAAATATTTAGCACGATGCAAGTAAAATCATATCAATCTTGAATAAAACATTACGAAAATGCATGTCAAAAGATCAGGCCCGGAAAATTATTTTCTTTTTCCATACTAACAGACCAAACAAATTTCCTTCCAGACTTTTCCAGGCTGGAAAATGACCAAAATGTATTCCGTACTTTTCCACACTCCGTAGGAACTTTGGATTCGCCAGTGCACAACCTGTGCCAGTGTTTCTCAAACTTTTTCGTCCCATCGCCCCCTTTTCACTCCCGACACATCGTTGTCGCCACCCAAGCCTGATAAAGAAGGCAGTATTTGTAAAGGATTTTATCGATACACAACATGTTCCCCAGTTCAGTGTGATGGATGTGCTTGGCGATTTTCACCAGTCTTCGAAATATTGGGAGACATTTTAGTGAAGAACAGTCGTAGATCACCTCGCTGATGAATGAGCAAGCGCTTTCCTTGCTTTGAGAGCATCAAGGTCGCAGCCGAAGTTAACTCCCGATTAGTGGTTGAACGTTTTCGCCCCTTTTGTGTTGTTTCGCCACCCTATCGCCCCCTTGGCCATCGAAATCGACACCAAAGGGACGATTCCGCCCACTTCGAGAACCACTGTCCTATACGGTCAACACGAACGGTTAAGGTCACTCACGTGAGTCATGGAAGGCACGTCTGATGAAAGCGCTACCACACTCAAGTCGTCCGGAGCTACGACGGAGGGTGCTGCTGTTTTCCTTACGGGACTTCCCCTCGTGAGAAACGTCGGCTCCTGCAATGAGCAACACAAGATCATGCCAGCCCCAATCAAAACGATACAAACTTGCTAAATTTCGTCGACTGTTTTCAAGCTATCTCGACGCGATGCGCCACAGCCTTGAGGTTTCCACCAAAAACTTTGTCTTAAGTAGAACTCTCCAAGTTAAGTCGCCGTTTCTGTTTATCCCGACGAGTGTTGAAAGCCAAAATCCGTTCCCTAATCGCCTGAGTCCGGATGAAAAAAAAAGCTGAAGCAAATCATGACCTTCAGTAATTTAGCGGATTAACATTATTATTGTCCGCTGCAGTGATGGCGTCCTCGTGTCTAAATGGATCTCGAAACATACTTCTAGAAACTTTGGTGGTCTCATGTATAACGGTGAAGAACTCGAAAAGATTTGAGAAACCTTGCATTATAAAAGGGTATTGAAAATGAAAGCGAAAAAATCCGAAATTTTACATTAAAAGGACATCAAATACCGTGAAGATAACTTGGCTTTGCACGGTGCATGTTTTGAATCCTAGGTCGACAAATCTCTCTTGGCTAAACCGCCGGATTTTCACAAAGCCTCTCGCATGCAAGCACCCACAAGTAGCGAGTGTTCACAGAACACACAGACGCGCAGGTTGCATTCGACCTTCGACGGAACATTCTACGTTCTTCGCGCACGTCAGTGATCGGCAAACTTTCGTTATGATGACCCATCCTTTCAGTCGTAATTAAGAGGCCCATGTTTATATTTGAAGGCCCGCTTTCAAGCTTATGCTGTATTCAGTTACCTGTTACATAACAATGCTATGTCAATGTCATAAACCGTATAATGACTCAAACAGTGCTTTGTTAACGTCAAACAATCAATGTTCCATAGTCGCTACAGTAGTCTATGTTTTGACCCACGCAACCGGCGCAGGACTGTAGCTCTTACATACCACGCGACCCACAATAGAAAGTGTTGCGCGGCCCAATGAAATGTGCTAAACGGCCCACAGTTGGGCCGAAGCCCACAGTTTGCCGACCACCAGCGTACGTAAAAGGCGCAGTGAGTTGATGCAGAGAATCCCCAAAACCACCAAGGAGATGGAACTCTGACGAGAAATAACTTTTCCTGTCTTGAGACGAAAGCTCGATTCGCACTTACCGCACGTAAACACAAATATCCTTGTGCTAGTTTGAACAGTTTCTACGAGATTGACTTTGACTTGATACACGTTGACTTTGTTCTGTTATATTTCCTACAATTTATTTTGTTATTAAACTTTGTTGAAAAGGAGTATCCAGATTGACGAAAATTTAACTTGGGGGTATTGCGGCGTTAAAACTTTAAGGACCACTTACTTAATGGTTGCAGATCCTCAATCTATATTCTGCAGCATTATGTTCAGGAGATTTTGTTCACTAACACCATCAGAGGCCCCTGCCACAAGACGTTTTTTAATCCAGGAAAGCAACAACGGTTAGTGATGCCGTAAATGCGATACCGGTATCGGAAAAACGACCAACACGCAAATTCAATCTCCCTTACCTCTGCCATCGATGTATCGTTTCCATCTACCACCATCCCTACATACAGATAAGAAGTAGAACTTCACCCGAGTAATATTACACGTAAGTTTAAAAATGCGTTGGAAACCATGAACCAAACATTGAGCAATGCTAACAAACAGCAAGGATAGTAATACACCGACTTATTACAAAGGCACCATCTCAATGAAATTCGTACATCACGCAGATTGGTGACGGCGCAACTTTTGCGGATTGAAGAATGCTGTTCTTTCGCTTTCGTTACAGTTTGGGAATGCTTTTTTGCGGTGAATGCTCTCTTTTTAAATGAACACTTCAGGAAATCATACACTGTTTTTAAATACGATGCAAAACTACATGTGTTCAAACGTGCTTTCCGTACTTAATCCATCAACACCAGTTCATAAACCGTGACTATAAAGACAATGCCACAGGTCGCAACAGGTAGTGGAAGCAAATTACTAGCAGAAAGTTTTCGATTTCTACTTTATCACAACAGTGCCACTCACAGCACTGATATGCATCTTCTCACACTATTTACACTTTTTTCAACATTGTCTTTCACAAAAATTTTGTAAGATACAGTTCATGTTACAAAACACTGGAGTTAATTAACAATACTGCAGACTAGTCGAAGCTAACTTAACCCTTTAGGTCAGGGGTGTCAAACTCATTTGGTGTTGTGTCTTAAAACTCATGTTTACGCACTTAGATTTTACGCGGGCCAGACAATTTTGCACATAACTGGTACCAAAGATTGTGCAGTCGCTAATTTTAAAGTTGAGTTGAGATGCGCATCCATCAGCTGAGATCGGAATCGAGACTTGTTCAAGTTCAAAGAGAACAGTTGTTCACAGACATAAGTGCTAGCGGACATAGACACGGTCCTCGATGCCATTATTAGGATAAGTTGGTCCTATGTACTGACAAAACGTTTTGCTGTTAAGATTTTTGGATTTAGTTCTTCTGTTGCACTGTAACTCAATGAGTTCCATTAGATATTTTTGAGGCACCTCTGCAGCACTGACAGAAAAAGGGTTACTGAAAATAGCAAAACCAGTTTTCCAGATCTTTGAGATCAGCAAATCTTTCTTTGAATGCATCAGAAATTCTTCGATTCCTCATGGAATCTCTACAACCTCATGGTTTTCAACTGAAGAGGTTGTCACCATTGGCTTAATTATTACGTTGTAATGTCACATTATGACTATAAACAAAAAAACCAACACTTCTAGACGACATAATAATAGACGCAACTCTGTCAGACTTAATGCAATCACAAAACTGACATGACGCAAGCCACAAAACAGCTCATGGCGGGCCGGATTTGACCTGTGGACCACCAGTTTGACACCCCTGTTTCAGGTCATGCACACAAACTAGGCAATCTTCATTCACGAAAAACATACACCGATTAAAAACCGCCAGTTCACATCACCCAAGCATAAAAACAAAAGTGTCTCTCTATATCGTGCACGTCAAGGTGTGTTGTGCAACAGAATGTTAAGTGACAGAGCATTCCAAATACAAAACTTAAGAACATTTTGAAACACTTGAAACACATACCTGACTTGACTTCATCAGAGGTAAACGATCCGACATCTTTTTCTGGATCTGTGTCACTTACTATTTCCACTGTAACAATTTTTGGTACAGAAACAGTAACGAATATACGACAGAAGACAGCCATCCACTCATGGTTACTTTATTGACTACAGCACATTACATGAAGTATAACGCAAAGGCAAAACTGCATTTTTCAGCGTGCGGCGTTTCAGTATTACCACTATTTATAGTGCTCTTTTGCACTTAAAATTATAAACTGGGCACTACAACATCTCTGCAAATCCTGTTCACACACTCTTAAGTTTTTGGTCGCCCGGCGCATGTGCACGACCACATTTATGTACCCCTGGCCCTAACTGTAATAGAAGCGAATGAATTTGGTACTACTGATTAGTACTTTATGAAACGGTTTAATACACTAGTTATTCTGATGTTTTCACAAAGTCTGCGATTTAACCAGCAGCTCTACTTCGCTGCTGCAAATAGCCACAACACAAGACACACATGAAGGCACCAAATATACTTTGCAACACATAACTAAATTTTGCATTACTTGCGCTTGCTGCTTGGAACTCACCACAAATCATCTCTGCAAAGGAGTGTAGCATTTAGTTTTCACAACAAAAAATTTCAAAATTATGTTGTTAGATGAGCTCCCCCACATTGGTTACCCTGACAGACCAAAGCTAACTGATTTCATGAAAGCATCATTTAAATTTACAGTCAAAGCAAATACAGATTAGTACATGGCCTGGTATGTGCAATGATCACTTGACTTAATGCAACTTTCTGCTTTTAAGACCACCACGCATGTCTGATTCTGGTAGGCTCAAGTTATGTCACCAACAGCTACAAAGTGCAAAAGATTTTCAGAAGTTACAACTGTTCTGGGATAAAAAGGACTGTGACATGTGGCCTGAACATTCAAAGAACTGATAAGGTGATGCAAAAAAATTGTTTTAACACAGGTGAAATGGCTGTCAGTCCTCATAGCTATAAAATTGCTTCCTGCACCACTACAAACACTCTGGGGTCAATGTCACTCCGTTTAGATAACTTTTATGTTAAAACAAGGCCTAAAACACAGTCAGGACATTCACTAGTTTTGAGGTAATTTGATCCATCTAAGAAAGCCACCAAGAGGGGTGTGATGGTTTAGTCACATACACTGTGCTTCTTAATGGCTTAATTAGAAGATTGATCCGCAACCACAGAGTGAACCACTGTAGCACTCCTTGGTCAAGAAAGAAGATTCACCTCAACTAAAGGTTCATTTCAGGTGTTGGCCTGCCATTGATTGCTGTCACCCAAATATTATGAAAAAGTATCAACCGCAGAACTGATTCAAATGGCAAACAATTTTTCTAGTTACTGTATATGCCAATCTTCCTACATGACTCAATATCAACACCACTATTACATGGCTTTTATGCAGACAACATACCAGCTATGCTAGAATCATCACCATTTCTTGATGTCATTGGCCCTTTGTCCTCTGCCTCAAGCACATGTGATTCATTCATAAGTGAAGTGTTTGTAACTGCAACAAAAGTTCAAAGATGAAAATTACATTCTGCAAAGAAAAAAACTAATATACACAAAACATTTACCTATCATCTACAAGCACAAAGAAATGTCATATAAAGTTATAAACAGCCAAAGATCAAAATGTGACAAGTTCAAAAAGTCACTCTACATAAAAGCACACATCTTTTTATCACTGATTTACAACATCCTCAGACGCATGCCACTCAATTCAGTAAATCTGAACTAAGAAAAGCTGTGTCAGCAATCCACGCCTGTTTGTAAAACAGTCAATTGAGTTTACTCCCTGATTAGCACAGACATTGACTTTTTTAACCCTTTTTTCCCGTAAGCATATTCATCTGACTGGAACCACTGACTTATCCACAAAAACAAATTGACTGCAGTGGATAGTTATTGATTGATATTCAATATTTAACACTTTGAGAGCCGGCGTATGATATATTCGTACTTTGATTTCGGCCTAAAAAACAGCAGTTTTCGGTTGCCTTACCAACACCATAGCTCTGCCGACGATTGTGCTAGAGAGCTGTTCAATGGCTCAAACGGATTGGCCAGTCTTCTAGATTGCACTAGAAAAAAAAGTTTTTGGTTGGGAGTGCCGATTTTTTGTGAGTGACGTCATAAGTGAAGTAGTTTTGGGGTCATTTTGGCTCATGTTGCCTGGCCTAGGGCCCAA
>JGI24159J19872_10009462_pt1 | contig 12773 bp, 7 predicted proteins | sample Ectturendosymbi4_FD_19872 | JGI IMG/M metagenome (IMG submission 19872)
AACGTTGGTTTGGAAACATGGAAATGACGTCAAATTGTGACGTCACAAACAGTGCACACCATATACAAATAACCACCATATGACCTTGAACCAAACCCCCCCCATGAAAATTTTCTGCGTACGCCACTGCCCAACTGCAATGTTTTTTCACGTGGATGAGTCAACCGAAGTTACTTCATGTGCTCAGTTGCTTGTTTTCGTGAGATATATTCATTCAGGAGACATTGAAGAGGAGCTCCTCTTTTGTGAGGAACTACAAACTACAACAAGCGCAGATGTTCGGGAGAAATAAAAATCTTTTTCGATTCGGCAGGGTTGCAATGGAAATATGATTGTTACTCCTCTGTAAAATGTGCTGGAATCCACGATAAAAATTACCAATTACATCAAATCTGGAAGCCTTAATCTTTGCCTGTTTAAAGAATTCTGCAAAGACACGATTTCGACACACGAGTTTTTCTATTCCACACGCCTGTACACTGGCTATCGAAAGGAAAATTTCTAAACCGCGTTTTTGTGATGAAAGATGAAATAAAGTTATTCTCAGAACTGAAACCAAACGAGTTGTTGTCTTACATTAGTGACAAGATTTGGTTGAAAAGTCTTGCTTAGTTGGCTGAAATTTTTGAAAGATTTAAGGATAAAAGGAAAGGTTACAAATATCATCTATCTTCGCGACGAATCTGCAAGAATTTTATACGAAGTTGCAAAACTGACTTCGTAAAGTAATTCAAGGAACGTTGCCATGCTTGAGAAATTGTCAAATGTTGTTGAAAAAACTGACAAACTTTCTAAGAATTTGAAGACATCTGTAATAGACCACCTTCAATCTCTTGAAATAGAGTGCCAATGATATTTCTCTGAGCTCAAGTAGAAAGATGCATTTTCATGAAATCAGTTCTCTACCTCTATGGTTATAGCCAATACTTTGATGAAGCATAGGACCAATTTTGTGATCTTCGGAATAATTCATCAGCACATGATATTTTTCATGAAATGCCATTTTCTCGGTTCTGATGAGCTGTGCGTGAATTATATCCACAATGGTCGGAACTGGCTTTCCGAATATTGCTTTCGTTGCCACAGTATATCTCTTCGAGAGTGGTTTCTTAGTTCTAGCTCACGTCAAAACGGAGGCACGAAATCAAAGTATAGTCGAGCATGATAAAGATTAGCACTGTCAAGCACTTAACCACGAATTTCGAAGTTGGCCATATGGTCCATTTTTGTGGTAAAAAATGTTGTGGTGGTTTGTTGCATTTTTCTAGAACAGCATTTTGCTGTAATCATAATGGTTATAATGTCATATGTGCCGGTATTGAAAAAAGAGTAGGAAGGGGTCACAAAGTATGTAAAAATACAAAAGGTGTAATAAACTGAAAAAGGTTGAGAGACACTACAATAGAAGGTATGGCCCTCCGCTAAGCACGGCCTTCTCAAAGTGGCCCCAGAGTCAAATTAATTGCCCACCCCTGGCGTAGGGTTCCATGAACAACGCAAACATTTGCGGAAGGTTCAATTGCAGCGAAAAGGTTGAAAAACACTGTTATACCGTGTGAAAAGAAGCAAGAGTAAATCTGAAGCTATGCTTCGACAAGTTTGAAAAACCCAGTGTTAGTGTGAGACTTTTCTAAATGTATTAGCAACCAAAAAACTCGTTTCCAATTATGCTTGTTTCTGTTCATCAGCAATGTTGCCCTCAAAAATAATAACAGAAATTAGAGAAAACCATTCTGAATTTTCTGGGAGCGCGAATAGCTGCAATAAGTTTGTTTCAGGTCGATATTGATCAACCATGAAATTACCTATAATACTGTTATGAAAATGCATATCCGCCCCGTTTGCCCCTTTGAAAGGAAAGGGGGTAATGCCCCCTTCTCCGGCGTCCATGGACCAATGTGCCTGGGTAAATAGCTTAATCAAACTACGTACTATGCACAATTCTTTCCACAAGTATAAAACTACGTAACTTGTTAGAATACGTCAATGCGCGCTTGGATTGCGTCTAATCGTTAAGGTTTGGTTCTGATTTCTGAGATTGTTTCCAGACGTTTACAGCTTTTGAGGAGATCCCAGACGGTTGCAACTCTTGTTTCGAAGTGACGCTGACAAGTCTTGCCAGGAAAAATACGGTCACTATTTGCGGTTTCGTCAAATACCATGGCAATGCTTCTTTGAAACGAGCTGGTCCGCTTTTAAAATCTGCAGGTAGCTTATTGCAAGTGTAAATTATCGTAATATACCTGGTTAGTGCAGCCAATGAAGCGCATTTTTGTGACTGTTGCCACAACATGGGACATTTTATGTGGTTTGGAAGGGTAAAGTGTTTTGTGAACGTCCATTTGCACTGCATCGTCAGCAGCCTGGAAACGATAAGCAAAATGTCGATATTGCCCCCCATGGAAAAATTTCTGCGGACGCCCATGAGGGGGACCTCCCTTTGGCCGAATTGGATAGCGTGGAGAAAGATCTAATTTTCCCTTCCGAGTTCGAGACCCAATATCGACCAACCTCAAAAAAGCGTAACGTTTTGGTTTCACTGTGACCTGATTTCCCAGACTGAATGCATTGCGCTAAATGATATTTTGTAAGCTCATTTCAAATGAGCTCGAAAAATAAGCAACGGGTATTCATGCAAAAGCAAAACTTTAGATTGTCAGTTCTGCATTTCGCTAAAATGACAAAAATTCACAACAACTGCAAATTCATGACTAAATTGTTAAGCTCTGATTTAACAATGTGTATTGTAAAAAAGGGCCAAAACAAACCTCCAAAAAAATTAGTATAGCAATCACATCATCCGACCTAGTTCTCATTCATAGTTAAATAAACGCACAAACTATAACTCAAATTGCCATCTTTCAAACTTGTACAACATCTCAAATTAGAACCAGGTCTGAAGATTAGTTTTGTGTTCAACAAAATTCAGAAAGTGAAGTAAAAAAGAAGGTACAGTTGCATAGAATTTTTTCCAAAGAATACAAAATTTCCGCTTGGTTTCCCATGAAACATCGATTAATTTTTTTTTGTGCATGGCGGAATTATTTTCCGAAACAAACAGATGAATGAAAAGGACACGGGCAGTGGCGTGCAGAGGTCTGGTGATGCCCGGGCCAATGCTTGATGGGATGCCCCCCTACCAAACTCTAGTATTGAGCAGTGGCGTATGGTGGTCATTGTTACTGGATACACGCTGTTTGTGACGTCACAACATGACGGCATATTCAGGTTTGCAACCAACGTTTTGGCGAAGTTTGTTGACACAACATGCATATTTAGGGACCCCGGAGCAGCGGTAGGGCACGGGGAGCAGTAAAACAGTTGAGGGCAATGGAAACTTATAAAAAACAAAACGTCGTTGCCTATTATGTTTGTTTCTGTTCAGCAACAACGTTGACCTCAAAAATAATAACAGACACTGTAGCAAGTCATGCTGAATTTTCTGGGTGCTCGAAAAGCTGCAGTGAATTTGTTTCAAGTCGATCTTGATAAACTACGAAATTACCGATGATACTGTTATGAAAAGCAGTGATGTTGTGGAGGTGGGGGTGCAAGCGCACCCACAAAAGCTTTGAATTGCTAAAAATCTGGGCCACATCCCTGAAAATCGGGGTGAAAATAGCTCCCAAAGTTGCTTGACTTCAAAAAATGGCGCCCAAGGTTTGCAGAAAAACAAATGAAGACCGTTTTTGGAAGTCACATCAAAGTCTTAATGATCTTTGTGGGAGAGAATTTGTAGGCAAAAGTTGTACAAAAAACTCTTCGGGGATGTTTGGGGAAATTCGGGCAAAAATTCTTCGCAACCCGAAAAATTTGCCTGCTCCTAAACCTATGACGAAAAAGCACCTTTCTCTCCGTTGCTCCCCTTTTGAAAGGACTCAGGGATGAATGCCCCGTCATGCCTCCATCATCCGACGTCCCTGTGCATCAGTGGCGTTTCTAGGGTATGGCAGGCATGGCTCGTGCCATAGGCGCCACTTTGATGGGGGCGCAAAAATTACTTGGCAAATATCAAAATTTGTGACTTGCAGTTTCTTCAATCTCTATTTTACGCCCAATACAACGATTAACTGCACAGCTACATCGATACAGCGCCCTTAACTGATGCAATAATTCGGGAGTGTTGCGCCAGCATCAAGAATTGTGTCAAAACTGTGGCATTGTGACACAACACAATGGTCAGACATTGTGACAGAACAAGAACGCTCGTCTGCAATATCTACAAGGCGTCGTCTTCACGCTATAAGAAAGGCTCAGTAACTTCCTGCTGCCACGTTTCAGGCAAGAGGATGTTAGTTAGTCTTAACTTAGTAAGAACGTGGTTTAATTCAGTGACTGTAAGAATCTGACTGTTACGCAAATAACTGCTTTTAAGCTCCCACAGAATTTACAAATTACTTGAAACTGCAGCGGCACACCACAACTTAACGAAATTTCTTCGATGGACACTAGTGTCCGATAAATAGGCCAAAGCCTGGCTTGTTAAACTGGGGGGCGTGAAAGGTTCGCAATGGGGACGTGGGTATGAAAGCGGACATATTGTTGAAAAACAGGATAATGCCAAATAAGCTGTTGTTCTGTTTTTTATGTTTGATTTTGAGGTTAAGTAAGGCGCGAGTATCAATGACTAACGCCAAAGGAGGCGCGCCTGACAAAGTTTAAGAACCTCTAGGTTAAACACAATGCACCAGTCCATAGACTAGGGAGGAGAACCAGTGACTCCTTGAAACATCTGCAGCTAGTATCGTTACCGCACCATTTGAGCAAAAAAATGTTAACTCATGAACGAAGAGATGAGCTAGCTTTTTTTGTCAAGTGGTTTGTATGTCGCGCGTTCAAACGTGGTGTTGCTCTTGTGCACATAACTTATTCTACCATCCAACATTAATGTGATTTAGTTCAAAAAAATTGTCGTTCGTAGCTGCAATATGTCGTGTGATTTTTTTACAGGATTTACAATTTGGTCAGCCAATAAAATAGAAAATTAGGTATCGTCATTATTTGAATGTTTTTATAATCTTTATAACAAAAATATATGAGTATAAAAGTATGTTATGGTCATTATGTATAATTTAGAATTTTATTTGCTGTAACGTTTAAAACAAAAACAAACATATATATTTCTGTTTTAAGATATTCATTTACGTAATAGTATTTCTTGCGAAAAAAATGTGTCTATAATTAATATTTAAATTATTTAAAAGGGCGCACATTTAAACTTTGCCATGGGCGCCATTTTGCATAGATACGCCACTGTCCGTCATTCATCGAGACTACGGTGAGGTGAGAGCGGTTATAATTTCTTTGTATTGTGGATACTGCAAAAGAAGTAAGCTTCGGGGAACGAGCTCCCAGTCTTGATACTCAAATCCCGGTGAGACAGTTGTAGTAACAAGACTATAGGAACCGCTACGAGGATTCTTCAGTCTTGCTCCGAAGTAAAGTCCTTTGAACGAAAATTATAGATTTACATAATAATGCGCAAAGCCTTTGAAAAACATCCGGTTCAAATATTGCTAAAGTCTGGTCACGATTTTTTTCTGTTTAATTCCCAACATATTGGTAATTAATTATTTGGGAACAGGTTCGATACATAGTTATTGTGAATCGCTCTGGCAAATATTCAGTCTTTCTTGTTGCAAGGTATGAAAGAAGTATGTAGCCAAAACGCAAAAAAACGTTTTCTATGTCTCTTATTTAGCCGCACATCAGCTTATTTCGGAGTACCTTTTGAAAAAAGGAGGAAAAAACAGGTTTCACCGAGCACTGAGTTAGCTTCATCGGAAAGAATCAAGTATCAGCGTGGCATTCAATAATTTGAAATACGGCTAAATATGACAATCTCACTCAACTTCTAACTTACCACGGGGAATTATTGTGAAGAACCGGCTGTTCTCTTCCGGACCAAGATTCCGTGTTTCTAATTCGCCTGTGTATATATTGATAATATACACAGTCAAGGGGTCACCATGCACAAATGACCACAACTCATCAGATTTAAGAATGTGAAATGTCGATTTTCCATAATCCTGTAATGTAAATTAATGCTGTGTATGTGGTATCCCGACCATTAAAATCCGCAAATTCAAGTTCGCAAATTCAAACACGAAATATCAAACCCACAAGTTGAAACCCGCAAATTCAAAGTCGCAATTTTAATTCTGCCACAGCTTACTTTTGCTGTTGTAACAAATTTTTTGTGGAGCTGGCCCAAAATCGTTAGCTACAGTCAGGGGCGTAACGAGGTTAGATGGCGCCCGGGGCAAGAAGAAAGTTTGGCGCCTATTTGTTCAAACCTGAGGTCTTTCGGAAGCACATTTGCTGTATTGAAGAAACTGATTGTGACATTGTTTGGACTTTTCGGCCCCNACCCCACGCAGTGATTTGGTGTCCCCATAGTGATTCGGCGCCCGGGNAATTGTGCCCCCTTTTCCCCACACTCATTACGCCCCTGGCTACAGTACTTTTCGACAATAGCTTGACAAAGCGAGTTTTGGAAAGCGAAACTAANGTACTCCTTCTGGTAATATTAAGACATCGAAGATCCAGGATTTAGTTTACCATACATTTCAAGAGACGTTTCGATCAATGTATCGTCCCGAAAATTTGATTTAATGCTTAAAGGTAAAATATGTCAATTTCCTTCTTAATTCGGGTGCTATACAAAGTATTTCCCAATTTCGTAGGCCTACTGTAAGCATGAAGTAGATGCTGGTGCATGAAGATCTTGCGGCGTTATCGCCATAGCGTGCAGGAAGACGGTTAAGACTTAAACCACTTCTATAGATTTCCGAAAAAAATCCTCCTTCAGCATGACCAGTGAGGTTCAACGTTGTCTTCCAAAATTCGCCGTCATATTTCTGTGCGCAGAAAATCATAATCAGTGACCGTTTTTTGGATATCACACGAATATGACAATAGTTCTACCTGCTCAGAGGCGCTAAACACGACAAGTATAAGGCGGACGGCTTACAGATCACCTCACAACCTTTGAGCTATAATGCCTACTTTACCTCATCTTCGTAAAAACATGGCAAAGCCCCAGTAATACAACACAAAGAAGTTTTACCTGCATATATTCAACTCTTTAAATTGTAACTGTTGCCGTTATCGGCATTGCCTTACAGTTATCTGCAACTACAGGGATAAGCACAAGAATGAAACGCAAGTTCGGGGCTTAAACTAACAGAGTAAAGCAACCATCGCCAATAGATATCACTTGCCAAAGGATTTTTTCCAGGGGGGCAACAGTGGTGAAATTCCGCTTTTGCCAACTTGAAAACAAGAGAAAAACATTTTTCTTCGAAAGTCAGTAGAAAAATATCAAATTTCAAAATTCATGGTAGAGAGGTCACTTGCCACTCCCTTCCGACGTCCATCCCCGCAACCAGTACAGTCTCACTGTCGAGGAGTGGTTCTGAACCAACAGACACGGTACCAGTTTTCTTGTATATTTCGGTTGTGCATTCTGGTAAACGCCATTTGCGATGCGATTAACAAATAGAAACATTGGCAACTGGTGTTGGTATTAACAATAATAATTCGCCCCCAATCGAAGACGCGCCTTACCGTCCCTTCCAATCCATGAAAAACTACAAGGTACTGTGGCGCGTTTCGCGCATCACACCTACGTTGGCATCTTATCGCAAGNTCTGCGCCTCGCTGCTCCANAGGCTCCAGTGATATGTTGCACCATCCTTGTAACGCTCTAAAAGTTACACCAGTGCACGCTGTTGTCACACTGAACTGGCGATCATTGCCCTTGTGTTATATTGCAGTCATACGCCAAATGAAATCCATGGTGAGGTTCAACAAACATAAAATTCACTTTTTAGTCATGATGTTTTTGAAAATCATGCTCTCTATGTATCTGTTACTGTAATCTTGAAAGTGCTGGCAAAATACCAGATATCAATTTTGGAAAATAACTTAGCTATATTTTGCACGTTTTGAAACAACTTTAAACACCTTCGTAACAAATGTAACTTGTAAATGTAACACAATCCTCAATAAGTAACAAAACCTCCCTCTTTCACTGTTTGAGGTTTTATTATGGTGTTGTGTCATGACCAGTGGCGTATCTAGGGTATGGCAGGCATGGCACGTGCCATGGGCACCACTTTGATGGGGGACGCAAAAATTGCTTGGCAAAAATTAAAATCTTTATGCATGGTTTCCTGAATCTCTATATTGCGCCCCATGCCAGGGACGTAACAAGGTTGGATGGCGCCCGGGACAAAAAACAAGTTTGGNGCCCTCATGTTCGAACCTGAGGTCTTTCGGAAGCATAGGCTATGTACTGTATTGAAGAAAGTACTTGTGACATTGTTGGGCNTTTTCGGTGCTCCACGCAGTGATTCGGACCCCTTAAAATCCGTGCAAAATATGTGGAAATTTGGGCAAAATGTGTGAAAACCTTCGCAAAATCGCTTGATGTGCTTTGATTTTTAAAAAATGGCGCCCAGAGTGGAAGTGCAGACGTTTTTTTTTCAGGTGGTTAGGGGAAATTTGGGCAAGTTTGGGGGAAATTTGGGCGAAGATGGTGCTTGATATCCTTTGATTTGAAAAAAATGCGCCCACAATCAAAGTGCAGTCGTCTTTTTTGGAGGTTATTTTTGGAGTGTTTTTCGGGCAAGTTTGGGGAAATGTCGACAAAATCCTTTGCACCCCTAAAAGTTTGCCTGCTCCTACACCTATGTTCAAGGCCTTGTAAAAAGGTACTGACTGTGAGAAACTAAAATCTACGTGTGACAATTTAGGAGCTGTTTCCAGTTCAGATGTAGATGGCAAGCAATTATACGAGAAGTCTAGATTGCAAAATGCTGGTTTCAAGTGGCGTAACTTAATATTATCGCGTCCTGATGTCCTCCTGACATTCTTCGAATTGCTTTGCAAATAATGCTGACGATGGGAGTTATACAGTATTTACTGCAAGCTGCGAATGATCTTACAGGAAACTGAAACTGCTCCTTTCATAACTCCGGGCGTCATTGATTAACAATAAGTATGGAAAGTTATGTGATATAGATTTGGTGAGAATAGAAAGGGACGAACCGGAAAAAGCTTACTTTGATGAAATCATAGACGACTTTTTGCTTCGATAAAGGCACGAAAAGTGTTGTTTTGTTTTAATTAGCATTTTTGTGTAATTTAGCTGGAAAGGCTGGATATGTTTATGTCTCGATGGAATTGTGTTTTTCGAACAGAAGCGATAGATGACTTACCGGTACATATAGTTTATTGCACAATTCAGATTGAATGTGTTTCGTTTTAAAAGAAATTGTCGTTTGCAGTTGCGATATGTAGTTTGATTTTTTTTGTAAGATATACAATTTTGTCAGGCAACACTATGTAGACCTATAGACTACGATAACGTTATTATTTGAATGTTTTGATGTTCATCATAATAAAAATAAATGAGTATAGAAGTATGTTGTAGTCGTTATGGATAATCTATATGTTATTTGCTGAAAAGTTTAAAGCACAAATAAACACAAATATTTTCCATTTAAAAAAATTTCTTTTCTTTATGGTTTATCTTTCGTAATATTGTGCCTATATTCAATATTTAAATAATTAGAAAGGGCGCACAATCAAATTTTGCCATGGGCGCCACTTTGCATAGATACGCCACTGGTCATGACAGCGCCGGATTTAGACGTTGGGATACAGAATGCTTAGGTAGGGGTGATCGATAAAGTCACTAGTATTTCCACGGATAATTAAAATTTATGGCGTAATCTTGTGATGTCAAGTTGTTAACTGCTGTTGTAGTGTAACAAACGTTATGATACAACATGATATTTGACAACGATTAGCAATTTGTGAAACTATTGCAAAGCCGGTCACCAGAAACATCGCATCTTCTTTTTTTTCGAAATTTTTCTTGAAAAAAGTTTTAACATTTTTGTGGAAAAAGTTTCTGGGTGATCCAACATTTTCCTTATCTCTTAACGCCAGTCCTCGCTCAGCAATAAATTTTGCGACATAAACCAAAGATTGCAGGCAGAAGCTATTTTCAAAATATTGTTCGCGTTGATTGACCTGACTGGCTAGCTCTGCAACAATTCTTCGTAGTGAATAAATTACATCTGCCACTAAACATGATCGTGGCATCTGTATGTTCCATTGATTAGTTGTGGCTCCTCAGGCGCTCAAGAGTGTGCTTCCAGGCTAAGATTCCTTTTCCAATATGGAAATGCGCACATTTAGTCGTATCCGCGCACACCAGTTTACAAGTGAAACAATAAACACAAGTTTGTGAAGGAAAAAACAAAGCCAGCTTCTATCATCTACTTCGCCAGTGTGGTACTGGCGACGAATAAGACTTGTGCATTTCCGTGACATGTTTCTGTCTTTTCTGTGTTGTGGAACGTAATGGTTTAAAAATAACCTTTCATCACCGCGTCACAGAGAACCTGTTTCATTTTTCAACCAATATGCCCGCCAATGGCGTATCTATGCAATGTGGCGCCCATGGCAAAGTTTAAATGTTCGCTCTTTCTATAATTTAATCAAATATAGGCATAATTTTTACGAAAGTTAACCACGAAGAAAATTAGTGTTATAAAAAGAAAATATTTGGTTTTATTTTTGCTTTAAACTTTTCAGCAAATAAAATATATATTATCCATAAGGACCATAACATGCTTCCATACTCTTTTATTTTTATTATGAAGGATATGAAAACATTTGAACAAAGTCTTTATCATAGTTTATAGGCCTACATAATGTTGCCTGACAAAACTGTATATCTTACAAAAAAACAAACAACATATTCCAACTGTAAACAACCATTTCTCTTAAAATGAAACACGTTTAATATGAATTGTGCTGCAAATCATGTACCAATTCTGTTCGAAAAACACGATTCCATCGAAACATTAATATATCCAACCTTTGCGGTTAAATTACACAAAAATGCTAATTTCAAAACAGTACTTTTCTTGCCATCATCGAAGCAAATTCGTTTATGATTTCATCAAAGTCAGCTTTCTCTGTTTCGTCCATTTCTAGAGTCATCAAAGCTAGATCACAAAACCTGCCCTGTCTTATTGTTAGTCATTGAGGCCTGGAGGTGTTAAAGTGCCAGTTTTAGTTTACTAAAAGACCGCTCGATGCTTGCAATAAATATAGCTGCTATCGTCAGCATTATTTGCAAAGCAGTTCGAAGAATGTTAAAAGGACCTCAGGACACGATACTTTTAAATTGCACGACTTGAAAGTAGCATTTTGCAATCTAGAATCCTCTCGTGTTATTGCTTACCATTCACATCTGAACTGTACACATAGCTCATAACTTGTCCCTCAAAGTCGGAACCGTAACCAAGGCCTTGGACATCGAACAGAAAGCCACATTTGGACAGAAGCTAGCTCCAAACAAGATTAATAAATTACTTTTTTCATGACTTAACATTTTTTGCCCAACTTGCACGGTAACGATACTAACTGCTGATTTTTTGAGGACTATCTCTACCTTAGTTTCCAAACTGGGGCGTTGTATTCAATATTTGTCGGACACTAGCGGCCATCGGAGAAGTTTCATGAAACCGGAGTGGGCCGCAGCAGTTTAAGCAACTTTTTAAGTAATTTGCAAATCTGTAGAACTTCAACAGCAGTTATTTGCGTAACAGTCAAGATTCTCATAGCCACATACGGACTCAAACTCGTCTTCAACCAGATTCTGACTAATATTGTCTTGCTTGAAATGCAGCAGTGCGGACTGACTTTACCTTTGTTACAGGGCAGAGGAAGCCTACCCTCAGGGCAGGGTTTCTTAACCTGGGGTGCTGAAATAAATTTCAGGTGGTTCTGGGGAAGGTCACATATGTGGCGGTCAAAGGTAAAAGGAATACTTTTGGACAAAGGTGTTAGCCAATGGTAGGGGGTGCTGGACTGCTTAGGCGTGACCAGAAGGGGTGCTGAGGTAGAAAAATGTTAAGAAACGCTGCTTTAGAGGTACATTTGCCTATCCGAAGGCGTACGTTATTTTTAGCAATAGAAGAGAAATATATATTTACATATCTTTGATTTTCAAATATCTATACATATATCAGTTAATATTACTTTCAAAAGCCGTTATATAGTTATTTTTAAATATATCTGTGATTAATCATGATGAAATATTTTGTCATAAGAACTTTTAGAGGTACATGTTCATCTGTCGGAATGCTGAAGGGGTACATGGTCAGAGAAAGGTTGGAAACCCCTGTTATAGCGCTAGAAGAACGATGTTTTGTGGATATGACAAGCGAGCATTCTTATTCTGTCACAATGTCAGACCGTCGCGTTACGTCACAATATCACAGATTTGTCATGATGCTTGTTGGTGCTGGCGCCACACGTCCGACTTAATACATCAGATACGGGCGCGCTGTGTTGATGCAGTTTTGATAATCCTTGATAATCCTTGCGCTAAATAATTAGAGAAACGGTTTTTAAATCTCATTGTTAGAAAATAGTTATCTCGTTTGAAACAACGATGATATTGCTCCAAGGAACTTTATCCTGTTCAATTCTCATGCTAGGGCGTTATGTCTGCGCTCCAGCATGTTCCACTTTTTGTGGATGGAACTTGGTTGTTACTGGTATGAGTTAAGACTGCAATAGACCTAGAGTAATTGCCAACCAGGTGTGTAATGATTCTACTCGCAATGAACAGGTAGGCGAGTGTCTGCCGTATTAACTTGGCATTTCTTCCAACGTAACGCTATTCAGTTCTCGAAATATCATTCTGTTTTAGAAAGTACTTGTTTGGTTGAGGGTCATCTACA
>JGI24159J19872_10009463_pt1 | contig 12772 bp, 6 predicted proteins | sample Ectturendosymbi4_FD_19872 | JGI IMG/M metagenome (IMG submission 19872)
TGTTAGGAGTTGCTGCAGTTTTTTCACGCTTGCCCTGCTTTCTGGTGTTCTCAGTTTTGTTGTTGCCCATCTTTAAATCCAGATAAGTCAGTATAGCACAATACAACAACGCCTGTACACTATGACAGGCGTTGTTGTAGGCAAATTGGAGTTGGAAAGCGTACATCGGTATACATTAGGCACGGAACAGGGTTTTTAACTGCAGTAGAGCTCTAAGCAAATGTGCCTTTGGGTTTGTTTGCCGCACAATAAAGTGTTTTTAGTTGTCTCTGAATGTCATTGCCATCCCTAAGTGAGGCACGAAATAGAACACCGAGACATTTGACTTGTTCAGAAAACTTAACACCTACGCCATTCAGGTAGACAACTGGTGAAGACACTACTTAAATTTTTAGGGGAAAATATACCGACGGTCATTTTACAATTAAGCACAAATTTAAAGTTCAGCAGCAAAATCACAGCAAACATTCAGAAGGTTGAAGACCATCACTGATGCTATAAGACCAAACATATATCATCAACTGCCATCAGGTGGTTAACAACAACCATTTTCCTAGAGTGCATCCCTTTATGGCCGAACCCAATAGAACTGAGAGCTCATCAAGGTAAATGGCAAATATATATGAACCAGGCCCACAGTCAGGGAGGGGGGCAACCGGGAAATTGCTCGACCAAAATTTTCAAAACCACGTTTAGTTTTTAGGTAGAACATCAAGTTACAATCACTTTTCCCTCCCCGAAAATATTAGCTGGTTGCGGCTCTGATATTGTCTGAGAACGCCTTTTGTCTTACACCATTGGTCACAGTGAAGGGGTCTGAAAGCAAGTTGCCCAATTGACTTGCATGGTCTGGTTCTTATATCAACTCTACAGTAATCTTGCTACACACGTACGTACGTGGTGTTAAGTAATTTCGTATAAAATAGATTTTGGTTGTGGTCAAGCATGCATGGCAGCAACAAGTAACACACAAATACATGAAAGAACACGAAGATAGTTATGTGGTGATAGTAGAAAGCATATGCTTGATGGCGCTAGCACAATTATTTTGATGATACACAAGCATATATATGAGATATTAGAAAAGATCACATGAACAGATGAATGGATAGCGCCATCACGGTTATTATGATGTAATGCTGCGATGACTTTCAACTAGACCGATTTATAAAATGCATGGGGGAGTGGGAGGCTACGAAAGACCAGAGGTCATTTAGGCTGCAGATCTCCACAGGGCGAACCTACTTATAGTGTAAAGGGAACATTTTATATTAGTAAGTAAAAGTCTATTGCTCTGAGTATAAGGTTTAATATGCACAATGCGGTCATGTGGTTCATGAAAGCAAAATGTGTTGCAGGTAAATCAAGCCACCATAAGAAATTGATTTAACGGTGCCACATCAAACATTGTCTGTTTTAAACATATTTTAAAAATATGTGTGATGGTTAAAGAGGAGATTCCCAGGGCCTACGAGATGGGGGTGAAAAAGGTACATCGTACTCGCTCCCGGTAGTTATTGGGGCCCGGGGAGATGAAAGTAAGCACTCTCTCAGTATAAAACAGTTGCCAGTATGACAATTATTCTTGTTGTAGACGTTAGCATGACAGCTGATTCTGATTGCTATACAAACAAGCTATACGAGTTTTGACGAGGGCCCGAGAAGATAGAGGGACCGGTATTAGTCTTCGTACCCCCTGGTAAAATTTTCGGAGGCCGTGGGAATACCACAACTGTTATGAACTAGTGGAGCACTAGAATGGTGTCACAAAATTTAAGCAGGTTGAGAACAAGGAGGCCAGTCATGTATTTGGGAAATGAAATCTCAGTCGATGTGATGCATCATGCATGGGAACGGAAATTAGTTCACTATTCGGTGGATACAGTACATTATTCGCTTTGCGCTTGAAGGCTAAAAGCATCCCAATACTTTATACAAGAGTTTGAGGCAACCGATTTTAATGAACGCAACAAAAACCAAACGGAATAAGATATAACAGCGATACCTGAAGATTTGGCCATTTTATAGCGTCGTTAAAAAATTAAGTCAATGCACCTTGTTAATGTACATCAACAAAAAAGAAACCAAAAATATTTCTGGTACGCGAATAACACATTTCTTTTATATTCCGCTGTAAAAAGTGTCAAACACGGTTTATTTTTTATTTCTAATGGAATTTTTGACCAGAATTCCAAACATTTTCTAATGTGTTTCAGTTCAGTGGCACTTTTCCTGTTTCTTTCTTATGATCAAAGTGGAGCTTGTTGCTGATAGCAACACGCATTTCTACCTGTGCATTCAAGCAATTTCTAGATTTCGTCTTAATTGACAAAAGAGTGCTAAATCCTGACTCGCATAGGCATGTTGTCACAAATGGAATGCTCATGGCTAGTGCAGTTTCACAAAGTCTTGGAAACACAACCACACTCGAGCACCAATACTCTTTTAAAGTTTTACTCACAAATCGCATTTCAAGGGCACGATTAGAACACAGTTCTTTAAGATCTTTCAGCTCTCCATCATCTCACATTTTATCCAAATTGAAGGAGCATGGATTCACAATCCATTCGTCCGAAGATTTCATAATATTTGTCAAATGATGTCGACAGCATTTCCAAATGAGCCACAATTTCTTTACAACCTCTGGGAATCAAACTCGAAGATTCATTGTCATCGACTGTTTCTTCAAATGATGGAAAATTCTAATAATTCCCTCTTTTGACTCGTCGACACAACAGAGACAACTTACCTTTGAACGCATTTAGTTTTTCATAGAAATTCAATATTGGTATATTTTCGCCTTGAAACATAACGCAAGATTGTATTGTATAACGTCTTCAGTCCCACACGCAACGCTGTAGCATGCATGGCAGTAATAAGAAACACACAAAAACGTGAAAGAACACGAAAATAGATACACAGTGGCACAGGTGAACGAGCAGGAAACTTTTTGAGGATGGGAAGGATTTTTGACCGAATTTCCTCAAACATGCCCGAAAAGTTTTTGTGCGACTCTTGCCTACAAATTTTCTCCCACAAACATCATGAAGACCGTTTTTAGTGTGACGTCCAAAAAAAGGTCGTCATGTGTTTTTCTGCATACGTTGGGCGCCGTTTTTTCAAATCAAACATTGGGCGCCAGGTTTTGCCCGGATTTTCAGGGATTTATCCCAGATATTCAGGATTTTTCCCAGTTTTTTAGGGATTTAGCCCAGATTTTCAAGGATTTCGCCCAGATGTTCAGGGATTTCGTCCGGTTTTTAGACAAATCAAAACTTTTGTGGGTACGTTTGCACCCCTGCACCCCGCCTTCTACACCACTGCGTGGCAATAGTAGAAAAGCATACGCTTGATGGCACTAACACAATTACTTTGACGAAACGCAGGCATAAAGGACACTCAAGAATTGCATCATACACGGTTGTTATAATATAGTGCTGCGATGACTTCCATCTAGACCGCTTTATGAAATACATGAGGCAGTGGGAGGCTGCGAAGGACCAGGGATCATTTAGGATGCAGAAATCCCGAGGGCGAAGCTACTTACAGTGTAAAGGGAACAGCTTGTAGCAGTAAGTAAAGGTTTGTTGCTCTGAGTATACTCTAAAGTTTAATATGCGCAACGCGGTTATATTGTTTATGGAAGCAATATGCGTTGCAGGCAAGATCAAGCCACCATAAGGTTGGTTTAACGTTTCCACTTAGAAATTTTGCTGTTTGCTCATATTTTGTAAATATTTGTGACGGCTAGAGACGTAATGCGTCAACATTATGAACTAGTGCAGCACTGCAATGGTGTCACAAAATTTAAGCAGGTTGAGAACAAGGCGACCAAACATGTATTTGGGAAATGAAATCTCAGTCGATGTGATGAATCATGCATGGGAACGGAAATTAGTTTACAGTTCGGCAGACACATTATTCATTTCGCGGTTGGAGACTAAAGACATCCCACTACTTTATACAAGAGTTTAAGGCAACTATTTTAATGAACGCAACAGAAACCAAAGAGAGTAAGATTTAACAACAATACCACATAGTTCGACTATTAGTAGCAGCGTTAAATAATTAAATCAATGCACCTGGTTTATACACACCAACAAAAAGAAAACAAAAATGTTTCTTATCACAAATAAAACAGCCACAATCATCGAAAACATTGTTTTATTCGACGTTTCGGCTTATGCGTAAGCCATCATCAGGAGTAAATGAAATGCGACAGTTAAAGGAAAAAAAATGTTTCTAGTACCCAAATAACACATTTCTTTTATATTCCGCTGTGAAAAGCGTCAAACACGGTTTATTTTTTATTTCTAATGGAATTTTTGACCAGAGTTCTATTGCACTGTACTTTAAGATTCTCGCACCTGAGTTTGAACGTGCTTTTGGTAAAGAAAATTGTCGAGTATTAGTTTGTCTCATATTATACGAATGTAGATCTGTAATGAGTTTAAAACATTGTGATTGTTAAATGTAGCCGGTAGCTGAGAGTTGGTACGTTTGTACATGAGTTTGCTTAAAGTGATAAACTTAGATCATTCATACAAGTGATATGTCACTGAGAGGCTTGGTTGAAATCTTGTTATTCTAGCTCCTCAAGCAAATCACAGTGACGCTTCTTCAGAAAGACTGATTTGTTTTTGCAGTTCGAAGAAGTAGCTTAAAATTCTCCAACGCGAGAGCCAGCGGACTTCTGCGTGGAAAAGTAAAACTCTATGTTCACTTCCACTGAGCCGTATCAGCCTCACTTCACACACCCCAATTGGGGGGCCACGCTGTCACCAAAATTCAGTCCCATAACCACTTAGCCCCCCAGAGAAAGCTTAGATCCCCAAATTGAAATATGAAGCAGTAGAAATCAATGAAGTTGGGGGGGCCCTTTGAAAGAAAAGTGCTTATGCATTACAGCTACTTTGGGCCCTTTTTAAAACCAATTATTTACACATTACTGCTGTTGGGAGCCCCTTTGAAAGCAAAGTAGCCTACTTATGTGGGTTGGGCCAAAATGTTTGATTTTAGGCTAATAACACTATTTTGTTTGAGATACCGCTTCTCAGAGCACAAAATGGCTGTATGTTCCAACTTTTGTGGGGTGAATGGCCTCCAAGGCCCCTCGGCACGTCTATGCCTGAGTCTATATTTGTTAACATTACAGGCGATTTGAGATACAAAATGTTATTAATTTAAACATGTGCCATGCATCAGGAGATTAACAGTCCAGACATGAGTAAGGTTTATGCATGCGTATTTCGGCCAAAAAAAGCCCAACGCGCACGCTTTACAAGCATATTTCAGCTCATGGTAAAGTTTTGTCAATTTGCGCTAATGAAAGAAAACGTTCATCGCGGCGCACATGCTTTGCCCGGCCTCATGTTTGCTCCTTCGGTAATAATGTTTTCATAACTGAACGATATGATTGATTCTGATTTCCTGCAAATTTTTTTTACATTTGCATTTCATCACGACATCTCTAAATAATCGCCGTCAATTAAACGACAATGATTTACCACCCAATTCTTTTTATTAAGCTCGTTCAAAAAATTTTAGTTGGAAACTACGAGCCTATCATGGGTATTTGCGGGAAAATATTTATAATTAATTTGCCCAATCTGCAAATGCTGTTCATGTTGTAAGTTAAATATAAATTTTCAGAATGTCTATTCCCCTTGCACAGACATGAAGGGCCCCAAATGGAAGACTTTCTGGGGAAGGTTCTGCCTAGGCCCGCAGGCACAGGGGGGGCATTCCGGGGCAGTTACCCCCAAATCTTTTTGTGCCACCCAAATTTTGTTTTGCTCAGAAAAGTTTGTTTTAAACATACGACAAAAACAAAAATTTTAGCCCCTAAAATCTATTTTGCCCCCCAAACCTTAAAGCCTAACTACGCGCTTGGTTCTGCCAAAAGTGGGTCTGCAATTAGGATATTTCGTTTTGAAGGGCGTTCGGTCTCGAGATGTAGCATAACATAACTTTTTTTATAAATCACCATTAGGGGGGTCAATAATCATTAGGGGGTCAAGCATTTTGGAGGGTCAGAGTTGGGCTGCTACGGCACTGCACTTCCAAGATCTTCACAAAGTTACATAAAGGGGCGGTGATTGAAAGCTCGACCCCTAATCCAGATCGATTTTTCAGAAGTATCAAGAACTTTCTTCGATTTCAGAGGCAAGGATTTTGATGCAAAACCCGGCGATGAAGGCAACAGTGAGTGTACCTTGCAAGTGCGGACTATCCTGTTTCATCAGTGCAGAAAACCCAGGTTTATTTCCCAGCCTAGCAGGACCGCCATCAGCACACAGAACCAAACCCTGAATATCTCATCATATTTTGCAAATAAATCTTTAACAAACTGAAGCACGTTTTTTCTAAAGGTGGTTGTTTTCAGTTCTTCATAGAGAAGTTCTCTTTTATGGTGCCATCGTGAACATACTTCGCCAGTGCTTCAAATTGACTACAAGTCGAAACATCGGCAATCTCGTTCGCCATTGTTTCGGGAGATTTTCAAGGGGGCTAACCTTAATTTGCGAGATACCTTGTTCCAAAATATCTAAACTCACATCAGCAATTCGGCTCTGAATAACATTATTTGGTAGCGGCACTAATTCAAACTTCCTTCTTGCTTCATTTTCGAGAATAGTGTAGCCATTCATAATAAACATGGCTTAATAAGCTCTTCTGCAATAGTATGAGGTTTCTTAGACTTTGCTACTTTAAACGTCACTTAGCATAACGTCATCAGCAGTGATTTGTCAACAGGTACAAAACCTAATTTTGGAAGGGTTGCTCGAGAATCAAAACGGGCTGTTTTAGCTCACAAAGGTTTTTCATCCTGTTCCACAACATTGGCGTGGCCATGTCGGTTGTTGAAGTGTTCTTGCGCGGCTTGGATGGCTTCTAATTTGCATTGAAGAAACAAGCTTCACAGAACATGCACTATGAGGCTTTTGCAAGTTTTTTAAAATATTGCGAGTTCCTCACTTTTTCCGATGTAAGTGAAACCAAAACTGATGTAGTCATCATTCCATTTCCTTTTATTCGACGTGATGAAGGGTTATGATGATAATCAGACATCAGAAAAGCTTCTGCAGGGATTTCGGATGTTGCCCTGCGTAGAGGTTGCTTGTGTTGTGATGAAGGTCGTCCTGCATGTAGATTTGCTGATTTCCCAAAACGCTACTAACAGCGAAGCAGCTTAGTCGGCGTATGGGCGCTTTTTAGTCTTGCGACATAAAGTGCCTGACATTTTAAGTTGTCAAGCCGAAGCAAGGCGTTTGGCTCTCACCCGTTTTGAAGATCAGTTTCACGGATTTCCTAGTGCACAAATCTTTATCTGCAAAAGGTTGCTGATTAGCAGCAACAGAAAATGCTTTGACGATGGCTCTACAGCAGAAACAGCCAATGTGGTCCGTGCGCCAGCGATACAAAAACTCGACTAAAGGCCAATCTACACTGAGGACGAGCCAGGAGTTGCCAGGCGTAATCCTTTGTTTTACTGCGTCGGGTAATTTTGCGCCGTGCACGGCTCCGCACGGCAACTCCTAGACGCAATAAAGGAAACAAAGATTTGCGCCTGGCAACTCCTGGCTCGTCGTCAGTGTAGATTGGACTTAACTAAACGTGCTATCCACACCGCATGACCAAACTTCGAATAGTGAAACGAGGTCACCCTGCCTGATCCGTGCGCGAATATAGATGCAGTGAATCTCCGTTGGTGCAAATGCATCCACTATGTACTTCCATTATGATCTCCACTCGCAATTACGTAGAGCAGACCTTCACGTTTCTCCAAATTAACAAAACACTTTCAAAAGGATAACAAATCACTGCAGTATGAAAGGCAGTGCACATAACTCTTTTCCTCTACCATCGATTCAACTCATGCTATTTTCTATGAATGATGAAATGCAAAATCCACTCGCACATGCACAATGCACATATGCCCAGACTATCCTAGAATTGTCCAGAAAAGTGATTAACACGTCTCAAAAACAATGCCAACATTTAGTTCATTTGAGCAACAACTGTCACTGTACAAGCTTGCAAATAAGAAGAATAAATTGCAGCAACGCGAAATAATTAATATCGTGGCACATAGGTTTGAACGAACCTCGCGTTTATGTCTGTAATCCATTACAAAAGAAAAAAAAGCTGCACGATAGTAATCATTTCTGTGTTAAAGACGAGCGCTTCTCGCAACCCTGATTGAGAACCACTGCCTTTTATGCATCTGAAACAGCTGCAAACACAGGGGTGCGTTTTGCATAATATGATACAGTCTGCTTAAATAAAAACATGCGCAGATCACTCCCGTATTCTGACTGAAAACCAAACTGATTGTCAGTGTTGGAAAAGATTGTCCGAGATTTCCTTCTTTTCCTAGGTGATAATTCAGGTCTACTGTAATCAAACCACAAAAGCTACAAATACCAATGATCTTCAGCAATAAGCACTTCAGCATCCGTTTTTCACATTATGCTTGTGAATATCGCTAAAATAATATACAAACTATGTCACGTGCATGTGCTCTAGACAAAAAAAGGAAGTCATTTTCCATTTAACAAAAGTACTGGGTGAAGCTGTTTCAAGATCAGCATTGGCTGTTTTAATGGGTCTTTTGTCAAAAAATGGTCACCAAAAATAGTCCTTTACAAATATTTTATGAATGTTGATATTTGGCTGACGCTAGGCAAGTTTTGAATAAAGTACATGTAGTCAATCGAAGTAGTGGAGTTGCCATGCTGATGGCTATGCACCGTCGATTTAAATGTTTTTTAAAAATAGCTGGGTCTAATTTTAAACTGGATTACAAAAATCTCACTTTGCCAATTTTGAAAGCATGAAAATCAAGCAAAAGGGCAAGGGGTGAAGGTGGTTAAAGGCTAGCTTGAAAGAAATTTTGTTTTTTTATAATTAGACAAGTGTTTTCCTAGATCGTAGAGAGCTTTATTACGCCTGTGCTTGAGAAAAGTATTTCCCGTTAAAACGAGGACGAAAAAATCTTTTGGTCAGCCCTGGTCTGCACTACTGAGTCCATACAAATGTATCTTGAACAGCACCTTGTAAAGCATGGAGCCAAGGTGAAATGTGTGCATTGGGTTAATTAGCGCCATCACGGCTCGCTAAGCAAACACAACCACATGTTGCTTTCACGCTGAGTAAATGATTAACCTTCATGCAAGCACAAATCTGTTTTAACATGCTTTGTGCAGGAAACCATGGCTGTAAAAAGTTCAATGCTGGTCGTACAAATATAATTTTAAGGTGTGCCTTGTCGACGAGTAGTCTTATGTGGGTAAAAATCTGAGGCTGTAATTGTCGCTTTATGTGCAATTGGGCAGGGAAAACCGAAAATACTGCACTCACTGCAAAAGTTTCGTGGCAAGAATAGCCAGGGAACCTGTAAAGCAAGCAAATTTTGCCAGTAATAACATCGGTCCTTTACGCTGTGAAAAAGATATATTCCGCATCAGAAATGTCATATGTGGCTTTGCCGTATTAACAGCAATCCACAGCTATCGTTTCGTTTTGTGGCTATCCAACAATAACGCAATTAAAATTTTCAGTGGCCAAATCTGCCAATGCCTGTAAATTTAGAAAGTTCCTGAACTGATATTAGAGTCAAACAGCAAAATCAGTTAGGTGGATAAGCCTAATCAGGCTTTTCCTTTTTTAATGTCCAAGCCCTAGGTCTAGCCTGTGGGGACTGCAACACCATTTATGAGGAAATCGCTTACTTTGCAGGATTCCAAAGCAAAAGCAAATGATTTTTGACTACAGAAAAGGAAAGGTGTTGTTTCTGGCAACTTTTACGTTGCTAGTGCTTACAACTTTTGCTGTTTTTTCTTTTTATCCGTCCAAGCGAAATAATTTGAAAACAAAAGGTAAGAATAAGTTGACTTTTTGATATACCTACCTGGATAGATTTTAAGCAGAAAAAAATTTCAGTTAATCAAAACTGCTTTTTGATAACCTAATGGTGTTTTGGTATGATATTTCTCTTTTACTTTTATTAGAGGAGGTTTCGTTTTTCGGGTTGAAGTATGAGTTTTTGGGTTGAAATGATTGACATTTTGTATTGCTAATATTTGAGTTTTTTTAATTGAAATTAACATATTTGCAATTACGGGCGCCGGAGCAGCGGTAGGGCAGGGGTGGGGCAGTACAAGAGTTGAGGGCAATGGAAACTTATCAAAAACAAAAATGGTTACCAATCATGTTTGCTTCTGTTCATCAACAATTTTGACCTCAAAAAATAACGTGAAAGAGATTCTGAATTTTTATGGGTCCGCGAATAGCTGCACTAAATTTGTTTCAAGTCGATATTGATAAACCATGAAATTACCTAAGATGCTGTTATGAAAAGGCGCCTCTGCCCTCATTTCCCCCCTTTTGAAAGGCAATGCCCCGCCATCTCCCCGTTCTCCGGTATCTCTGTTCGTAATCAAATTGTAATTAATCTTCGTTCTCAGTGTCAGTGAAGCGGGTTTTGTGTTGTTATTAGATTTTGTAGAAATTATTCAGTATCTTGCGTTGCAAATATCCCAAACCTGATTAAATTATTTAAGAGATATCTTTGCCTGAATGCATTAGAGTTACCGAAAGCGTTAATGTTGTTGTCCAACAAATTGCTCAGTTCATAAAACGAGACCACCACACAAAGCAATTAATTGAAAGTAAGAAGATTTTAATGCGTACTAGATTTGGCGAAGATGTTTTTTTAGCGAGCATTCAGACTTGGTTTTGTGTTGGTGTGTGTTGCCTGAAACGCTCTGGTTAATTTTTTTGAAAGAATGATGATATTTCGATACGCAAGGTAGGTTTTACTAAGGAATATCGTTATCAATCTTTTTTATAATTATTTTATCTTTCACATAACAGTAATTAAAAAAAATTATAGGTCACATATATTCTGATGTAAACATATTCACTAGAGATAAACCAGAATTAGCCAAATAATTGTCTATTAATTTCTTATAAACTGGCATTAAGAAAGCACTTTCAAATAAACTGTTTTACGCCGATCCAGTATCGAGGGATTTCAGATATACACGTCTTGACAATTAGACCAACCAGCAACTGTCTTGCAATATTTTTTAGTTTCATTATTATGAGCAGTTTGTGGCATTGAATAATTTTGTGACATAACTGTCTGAAGATTTTTCTGAAGAGCATGAGCATTATTGAAAAGTCGATTTAGCACTTTTTTCTCTTAAGCTGGTGTTCAGCTTTCTCATTCGACACGTTTGATCGCATACGCGCTACTCACTAAAAATTAGAGTTGTTTTGAGTAGCACTGGACACTGACAAACATCTTAATCGACAAAATAAGATTGGGTGCAGTACTATGATAAAACCAACATGCAAAGGCGGCCAAGTTACTTAAAACCATCTCTTTGATCGTTTACAATGATTGCTTGCTATCCATATTCATCTCAACACATGGAAATTTTGCGGTAAGAAGATGTAAAAATGCACGTTTGGAGGTCGCAACATCATAGTAATCAGTGGTGGGATTAAGGCTGGGGGGACCCGAGGCAAGACTAAAAAGGAGGCCCTCTGATGACATCATCATACTCAGCCAACCGTGATAAGAGCTTTTGATCAAGCCTAAGATACGACCACCCAAGGATACGTTTCTAAGACTACGGCATGACTGACATAGCAGAGGGAGAAAATGCAAAAGGTGTTCATGATACACAACTTTAAAATACTGAAAGTTGGGAAGACAGGGCTGGCAACACATGACAGTTAGGTGATAGGAAGTTGGCATCTCCCCCACTTCTTTATTTTCGCGCCCCATTTCTCTACATTTACCATCAATAAACTACAAAGTTCCCATTTGAAAATTGCACACTTTACTCCTTTCAAAAATGCTTTTAACTACAAGAACATAGCATACAAAAGCATCAAACCTGAGACTTGTTTTGGAAAACTTTGAGGCTGGATGAGTCAAAGCTTCCCTCATCTTGCATCGACACAAGTTGTTTGAAAAATGTGGAAAAGTAGGAAATAATTCATCATATGCCCTTTCGCAAACATTTCAACTACAGCAAGCAGCCTGCACAATTGATTAAACCTGCCCTAAGAAAAAAATGGTTCAAGTTACACTGGCTAAGAGCAGGCAAAAAAAACTTTAATATCACCTAGCAATTCTACCTCAAACCAGTCATTTACTCGTCAAGCTTCAAATAACCTGTGACCTCAAGCATGGTCTAAATTTAAACCACCTAAGATACCTGAACTATCTGTAGAAAAAAATGAGTACTTATAATACTCAAAAAATGCCATTTCTGCTACCTGATAAGAAGCATAAATGTTGTCTTGATTAATTATTAACAGTTTTTGCAGCACAACAGCAGTAATACAAGAATACTTTGTGAACTAAGAAGAAAATGTACTAAAAAATTAAAAGATGAGTGTGGTCACTGCTATAACAATTGCATGTTGTCTTATTTTCTGATGCAAATGTTTGCAAAGGTACAACATCAAAAGAAATGCGAAATTTGTCTGATCTTTTCAACTCAGAGACATAGAAAAGAAATCCTTGGATAAAAATATGAATGCTTTGAAGCATGCATTTATCAACTTCATTTTTACTTGAGTTTTTGTGCATGGCACGTCTGATTATGCACTAGACAAACATTGCTGCTATGAACAACTTGGGTGCTTGAAGCTGCATTCTCCTCTGTAGGTTCACCAGTAACACGCACTACAACAGCAACAGATCTATTCATGAGACCTTCACATTTTTCATCAGCTTTTTTCTTTCTTT
>JGI24159J19872_10009464_pt1 | contig 12772 bp, 10 predicted proteins | sample Ectturendosymbi4_FD_19872 | JGI IMG/M metagenome (IMG submission 19872)
GGATGTAGTGTTAACAAAAAAAGTGTGGGAAGTTGGGAAAGCTCCCAAAAATCAAGTTATTTTAAAACAGCTTCAAACTCATTTTAAAACAAAACATAAAAAAGTGTAGGAAGGCCGTTCCCACGCGTTCCTGCCCCACTACACCCCTGCTACCAATCGAGGCTACTGCTACACAGAGTAGCAATTTTAGCTGATTTGCTGCTGAATCTAGCAGGATTTTCTCACTGTTAGCTGTATAATTTTCAATCTAACAGTTAGCTAGTTTTCAAGTAAGCGCATCCAGCAGCTACCTTCCATCATGTTCAATTTTTTGGTCTGTATGAATGATTTTCACTATGTTATTTGTATAACGTGTCATCTACTCTTCTGTTTTTTTATATTAACTGATGTCTAGGATTGATTGATATAACCGATTGGTTTCACATCTGAAAACTTCAAAAAGACTACTGCTAAATTTTTATCAAAAAGGTTTAGAGCTTTTCGTGAAATAATATATAGGATTGGTAATGAAGGAGCTTAAGCTTTTCTGAATTTGTCATCATTTCCTCTCTTTTAATCAGTAAGCAGGTGTGGCGGCCGCAGGGGATTAGGTCCCCTCTTTTACATTTCGAAATTTGCCTAAATATGTTTAGCAACACAATCAGTATTCGGTCCATTGTTAAAGTAAATTATTTAATGAAAAAATCTCCCAAGGTTATTTGACGTGCACTTGTGCCTCCCAGTGGGCGTCCGCAGAAATTTTCAGTGGGGCGAAAACGACATTTTGCTTGTCAGTTCCAGGTTGCTGACGATGCAACGCAAATTGACGTACGCAAAACGCTTTACCCTTTCTGTGCCATAAGGAAAATGCCCAATGTTACGGCAACAGTTGCAAACAGGGTTCCCTCTCAGAAAATTTACACAGAGCAAATGTTTGTTTTAGTGAGCATGAATATCCTAATTCTTAAGACTGAATTAGCAGAGTTCTGAATGAATTACAAAAACTTGTAAATTATTAGAATGAGTATAAATTTTTACCATAATACGAACAAGGTATACACATAATTCAAAAGGTTCTCTTTGTTTTAATGTTTTCATAATGTTTTGGAATAGTGCAAGTGCGCAAGAATGAGATTTCACTGCCGAAATGGTCTGGTAGCACTCAGTCCCGTCGCCACGGGGGGAGGCTTTGGTATGTTAAGCTCTCCCCAAACAAACATCCAAGTCCCCCTATTTGAAGTATTAAATACCACCCTGCACAGACGTAAAGACCCATTATTGAAGACTTTCTGGCGACGATTCTGGCGGTACTGCGCATTTTCGTAACTTAGAGGGAACGTTGGTTTCAAAATTTGCGCTTTGTTGGCAGCAGTGCCCTTTTTCACACATGCTTCTTTTCAGGCACGCCAAAACAGTAGGGCAGGGGGAGCAGTACAAAGTTGAGGCACAAGAAAACTTATAAAAAGCAAGCAAATCGTTACCAATATTTTTGTTCAGCAACAATATTGGCCTCAAAAATAGTAGCAGAAATGATTGAAAACCACTCTGAATTTTCTTGTTGCGCGAATAGCTGCAATAAATTTGTTTCAATTCGATCTTGATAAACCATGAAATTACCCACAATACTGTAATGAAAAAGACACCTCCGTCCCCTTTTGAAGGAGCAGAGGGAAATGCCCCTCTCACTTTCCTGCTTTCCGGCGTCCTTGCTTCTTTTCACACAGTATCAAATCATTTGGCTCACCGCTATCAGAAGTAACTGTCTCGCTGCATTACTTGCCAAGATGCCTGCATTCAACAGTCACAGGCGGCAAAACACCTATTGCCGCAACTTGAAGTGAACCTTTGACGAATTGTTATTGCCATGTTATCGTTACGCAGTAAAGTCCAATAGTACAACAATTCTTTCTCAACGAACCAAATAGGCCTATGCTAGTGTTGCGATCGGAAATCCCGAGCGGCATGTGCGCAAAGCTGCGCACTGTGGCAGCAAGCAACAATAGAGATCATGCGTCGCAATCTCTCTTCCTATTGCTTGCTCGCGCTACACATATGATGGTGTTATTCTTCACGCACATCCCGTTCGTGGTGAATCACACATTCAACCCAATACCACCGGAGAGGTTGCAACACTAGAAAACCTGAAGTCAACAGTTTTATTCCGATTTTAAATGCAGCTGATCACGGCGTGATGGCAGAACAGTGAAGTTGGCTCTTGTGCAGTGTGAGTGTCATACCAGAAAACAAACTGTCATTGCAAGAATTAACTCAATTAATATCGGAATTAAACTGTTGACTTCAGGTTTTCTAGCATATTTGGTTCGTATGCCAATTATCAGGGGGAGGAAATGCCCATTTTGTCCCCACTGCGGACGCCCATGCCCCACCCCCTCACTATGAAAAAAGTTCCTCCACCAATGTTGGTAATCTGATCGTAGCAAAAAGTCGCATCATGGTTGACTGCACATCGATGACGTCATAATCGTTGCCAAAAGTGACTTTGCCCCCCCCGAAATTTTTCGCTGGTTGCGGCCCTGATAATGCGTGTTTGTTTATTCGTATAAAAGTGTAGCCCATGCTAACAAGGTAAAGGGTCACGCAATTTTGGCCAAAAGGTAAGTAAAAACTTTGAGAAACACTGGTCTAAAATGATAACATGGCGGTTTTAAAGTGTTTAGAGATATTTGCGACTCAGCGCAATTGCAGCCAATTTCCAACGCAAGTTCCTTAGTCCTGCAGAGGCTCCCCTAAAAAACGTTTTACCGCCTTTGTTTGAAATTCGTGGTTTTCATTGGCTTCCATCGTAAACAGTTGAAACAAACAAAAAGAAAACCTTCTCATTAACGAGGTATTATTCAGTGCTGAAATGTAACAAAGAAAACGTCGTCCAAGATAGCGCTATGCTGACGACGCTTAGTCTGGCCATGAGGTTAATACCCACTTGTATTCCTTTCTGAATGACTCTGTCATGAGTTGGGTTACCGAATGTTATCTCTAATAAACAGGCTAGTTCTAGAAACGTAGCATTTCTGCAGTTTGCAATGCTTTCCATAAAATTATCAAAACAGCGACTGTTTGGATTGCTTTTGCATTTCAATTCAACTATTTCTGCGCTGTTGAAGGTTTTCCAAACGAACTCTGCCCTAGATTTTAGCAAAGATTTAGCTCTTGATCAAAACGCTCATCTTTCTAAAACTGTGCAAATTTAAGATCAAAACTGTTTATTCAACGCATTTCTGCAGATATTAACCAATAACACAGTCTAATGAACATTTTTAGATCACATCCAACTAATGAACCAAGCCGTTGTTTATTTTCTATTGTGGCATATTTGAAGTTGAAATAACACTTCATGGACTGGGCAAATGTTTTTGTGCATGTCCAGAAATACTTAAGCAAGATATTTTTTCTTCTCTGTTTTGAAAGAAAAACTTTCGCACTGCGTTTACAATAGACCCGTTCATAAGAGACCAGCAGGTTTATGACAGACCACGTTTATAACAAACCAGTTCATATCATGCCACGTTCATAGCAGACCACGTTCATAACAGACGCGTTCATAACAGACCACGTTCACAACAGACTACGTTCACAACAGACCCGTTCTTACAGACCCGTTCGTAACAGACCACGTTCATAACCAAGGTCGAATTAAGGGGTGTCAAAAGAGGCAATTGTCCCGGGACCCCGTTGCAATGGGATTCCCGCACTGGACATCAGTTGTTCGTTTCAATTTTATTGGTTCTTCGAAATTTTTGACATTATGTTCGACTCTTTGGCTGTTTTTCCTACAATCGTTTATTTTACATCAGGCAGTGACATCCAAAAGTTCTAGATATACCTGACTGTTACATGAGTACATCTCGTAACGTTAGAAACTTGTGCATCACATCATTTGCACAAAACTCAAAAAATTAAAGTACATTCTGGCTAAGTAGATCTTGCTCCGCAAGCGAAAGGATTGGTAAGTTCTTGCCTACAGGCAAAATAATGTACTCGTGAAGTAGCCATTGGTGTCAGGTAAATAGCAATATCTGTTTGCTCATTAACGAAAAATCTGCAGAAGAATTGCAGCATTCACAGCGCTTCGGATAATTCCAATGTCTTGTCTAGACATAGAACTTTTAAAAACACAACGGGCTCTACAATCCATGCTAAGGATGAGCCTGTTTGCTGTTAGAAAGCATAGATATATATTCGAGGCTCAATACATGATAGTGCATATATCAAGTCATCTTCCACATTTAAGCTTGCTTCCAGATTTCGTTTTCATTGGCAAAAAGACCGCAGGTCGGTCTCAAAATGCCTTCAGCAACTGTATATTGTGCACAACTTGGTAGGCTACGTGGAAAAATGGAACGCAATAATTTTTAACACATACGACGAAAGAGAGCGTATTATGACATTTGCAGCTCAAGAGCTACCTACGTTTTCGATTAAAAGGTTCATCTAAGGCAGCTGCGGAGAAAGAACAGAAGGATCTAATGGTATTAACTAAAAGGCCGCCACTGACGCTCTTTCTCAGCAAAACTGTCTCCACTTGAGAAATTTTTTAAACTCATCCGTGATGCGTTTGGCAGTTTTGAAAGGAAAGTTCGTGGCATATGCGGCAAGCGCAGCACGTGGGTGTGTGAGTACATTGGTTGGAAGCAAAATCAAGATTTATCAAAACACATTTTCACCTTTCTAGGTTTTGTTTAGTTCATGATGCTTTTCAAAAGGTGGGTGGTTTGCAACGCGGTATTCGTCCTAACCGGTGTCGTATGGTATATTGGACAGTAGGTACGCTACGGTAGCTAAATTAACACAGGAATGTGTCACATTGTAAACACAGCATCGTGGGCGTCGGAAGGGGGGGAGGGCCAAGACCCCCTGGAATTTGAAATTTGACATTTTCCCATTAAATTTAAGGCAAAAAGGGTGGTTTTCTTAGTTTCGAGTGGGTAAAATGAAATTTTGCCACTTTTGCCCCCCTAGGAAAAATATTTTTGGCTATGCCTGGAAAAATCCACTATTGACTCCCCTCTGGAAAAAATCCTTCCGACGCCCATGCACAGCATATGAAGGACATGTAAAAATACAATACTTAATTGAAATCTTACGCACCAAATTTCGTATACTTAAACTCGTTTTAACGTACCCTACACGAACGCGTTCNTTTACTCGAAACGTCATTAANCGAGCGCTCTGTAAACCGTGCAGCACCTGAACTACAGAAGCTAAGGTCGTTAATGCTGCGCATTCATGCGAAGCTGGGACAAAAAATATTCAAAGCTGTTTTTACATAAATGGTCACGGCCACATCTCTGAATTGGTAAATGCCAGCGATGGACCCAAGGTTTGTGTTGCCCAGGTGGAAGTTCAATTTGTCGCACCGTCGGAAAAGTGTTTAGTAATGTATGTTACGTGACAAAAAGCTATCATTCTGCAATACTCTGTGCTTTTAGTGTCGTCACCGTAAAGAGTAATATCAGCAGGAGTTGCTTCACAGCAGAAAACTGCAGTGCGTATTTTGCTGCAGTGATGAATCGCCAACTACACAGGTTACTGTTCCATGAGTTTTCTATTAATAACACAGTCTTCTTTAGAGCTAAAATCACTCATCTCCCATGGACGTAATGTCCATGTATAGATCTGTAATAAAATTGTCTGTTACGTACTGTTCTGCTAAGAACGTGTTCTGTAATGAAGCAATCCATTATGAACATAGTCTGCTATAAACTATAGTCAGTTATCGAAGTGGTCTGTTGCGATTGCTCTGGTCTGTTATGAACGTGGTCTGTTATGAACGTTGTCTGTTATGAACGGTTCTGTTATGAATGTGGTTTGTTTTGAGTGGTTCTGTTATGAACTGATATGTTTTGAAAGGGAACCAGTAGAAGTATCTTAAAAATTCTGTACTTAAAGCCAGCGTACTTAAATAAAAACTAACAATCGTATACAGTTCTTTCAACAAAAATATTTGCATGATCAAAAACTGCACGCAGACCTCAATATCAAAACATATTATAAATTCTGAGTATAATAAATCATAGGACTCTTAGTGATATAAATAGTTGTATTCAGATTTTTTATGTGATAACAATTGTGTTAAATTATGCAAACTGATGGAATTGCTAATGAATTGTGAAAATATCCATGTCTCCAACCATATAACAATAAATACAGGACAAAGACAAAGGACAAAGGATGTGAAGGCTTTACATCATAACAGGATTGCCATATTGGCGAATTTATCGCCAGATTCGTGAAATCGGGCGAATTTTGAAACCGTTTGGCTACGCATATTTTAGTTTGGCGATTAAAAAGAACTGTAAAAAATATAAAAAGAGCTGTAAACGACTTATCTCCAGTGAAAAAATTAATGTTTTGGTAAAGATTCGATCATTTCCAGAAGTTTGGCTATTTTTTTGCTGAGTTCGGCTATTTTCTGAAGTCAGTTTTGCCACAGTATTTTCTATCCTGGAACCCTGTTTGATAACAATTGAAAGCTCTAAGTTTGCTGCAAGCGTTCAAGGAATCAGACGGCTGGGCCCTATGCTTCCTTCACATTGCGATGATTCAAACTTGCACATACCTGTATTTCAAGCAAATATTTATTTTCGAATATAATCGATTTTAATCTATTTGAATAAGACTTCAGGACTGAAGACGCCTAGTGTTACGTGAAATTGACTTCCTGTAAAAATTTACTGGTGGGTTCAAGTCAGTCGACTTTGTGCGGACTACTTGCTTTTGTTTGAGGTAAGATTTGTTCCTTAGTGTCAAGGATGACTGCGGCATGCAATCGTTCAGAATTGTTATACAAAATTAGCCAAGAAGCAAGATCGGCGTTAAAGTTCGTGAATAACAACTCTTTAAGCAAATTGCTTCCATAATACAATTCAAAAACACACCACTATGCTTTATTTTGCAATGCATTTGTAAACAGCATCTGCTAAAACATTGTGAGAAATAAATAACATTGGGAAAGCAAGCAGGCTCCTGTGTGCAATCGTCGCTATAGACGGGGACAGGCTAACCGTTTTTGCATTAACTGCAAATGTTACGTCATATTTATTATCTAGTAGTTGTACAATTCCCGAAGCATCAACAAAAACAATAATCATGCACAAAAATGCTTTCACGCCAAAACGTAATCAACTACCAGACATATAAAATATTTGATGTAGTAGAAAGCATTTTTTGAGAATACTAGAGAAAAATTGCCCACCTTCTTCACAAACTGCAGTGCAACTTACTTTTCCGGAGGCTCAAATCGCAGTTCTCCAACAGGAGGCTTTCCAAAAGGGATTCCAAGATAAGCATAAACCTGTTTTGCTTCATTGGTTTTAGCTTTATTGAGCAAGCGACCTCTAACTTTTCCCACTGTAGTTGTAACGACTGGGCAATCCATTATCCCAGTACAAAATGGTTATAATATAATCTCTTCCTCCTACAAAAACTGCAATAAAGTATGCACTGTTTTTATGATCTAATTGCAGTTTCATCATTCCGAGCGTGTTGCTAATATTGATGAATCAGAAATACTTTCGTCTTCCGCTTGTGATTGAAAGCATTTATTGACTATAGTATGTCTTCCTACAAAAGATCATAAACTAAGGTTAAAACTCTCTGCTTCACTTCCTGTATCTTTAAGCCAATGAGTTAATGTCAATGATTTTTCGAAGACTCTATAGATTCCAATTTTACCAGCCGCAGCCTCTAAATATACTGCCATCAGATATGTGCCAACTCGACTGTCTTTTTTTAGATGGCTCGAAATGACTCAAGTCTTTTTGTGAAAAATAAATCAAATAGAGTCACTTTTTTTGAAACGATTCAATTTTCAAGATGACGATACTTTTTAGTTCGTTTATTTTGCAAAATGAAGCAGTCAAAAATTGAAGAACTAGTATCAGCATTTCAGCCAAATATTTAAGAAACACTGCTACATTTCTTCCACATTGCAGTCGAAAACCTCTGCATTACTTTTGCTGAGCAAAATTAATAGCTCGACAGCAAATGCAAAAGACTAGACATGACACAGCAGCAAGTTTCGACTCCACAACCTTAATGACTTTACCCAAATTTGATTAGCAATGACCGGTGCTGTTGTGTAGGGTGTGATGGCTAGGATTCGAATACACTTGCAAATTCATCACTTGTGTCCATTCATGGGTACCTCCTATATGGTTAAATAACCTATCCCTTTGCGCTTGATTAACTTATTTTGCTGACGATCAAAACAGTTGTTTTCAAAACGCCAAACACGGCTTCTTGTGCAGGCCGTTTTCTCATTACGCTAGAATAGGCCGGCACAACGTACGGCCCGCGGTCTAGGCCCGCGTGAGCTGTCCTTGCAGAAAATGTTGCAAAAGCCCGACTCCGGATAATCAATTATCGTTCCAGAATTTCTTCCAGACTACAACGAAATGAAATAGACATTTTCGGCCCGTAGCAAATTCATGTTGATCAGTTTGGCCCTTGAGATTTCTGAGTTGTGCAGGCCTGCATTGTTACAACCAGTGAGACTGCACATTTCGCTATACTTAATAATTCCCTATAATATTTTCTTTTGTATTGTTTTTTCTGTGAATTGCTGACAGTTGCCAACAATTCATACGGTTGCGAGATTTCATGAAGAGGGCTGCCGCCTCTGGCTCTACAGCAGTTAGAGTCCCCTGCGCGGGTTGAAATTTTTCTCCGCTCTCTCCCCGCACCCCAAAATTTAAACCTGCCCCGCACCTGCATGAATTTGAGAAATCTTGCCTGTTCCCACCACGCACCCGACTCTCTAACCCCCACACTAAGGTCATGCAGGAGAGGACCAAGGCAGGCAGGATGCCCATATGATGGCTGATTACTTTANGAATTTCCAAAGTCCTACAAAAGAAACNTTGTAAACATCGAGTAATCTTTTTGTATTAAAATAAAGGGGTNCCCAACCTGGTGTACATGTACACCTAGGGGTACATTTGCCTATCTGAACGGTTACATTNTGGTTAGCAAAAGANGAGAAAAACATATTTATGTATTACTTATTTCCGAATATTCTAAAATATAAAATTTATATTNAAAATTANATGGATTTTTGTTATTTTTNTCAGCCTTTTTGTCATNAGATAGGGTACATGCTCATCTGTCGTAAAGCTGAAGGGGTACATTGTNAAAGAAATGTTGGGAACCCCTGTATTAAATGATTGATCAATGTGGTTTGACAGTTTACGAAATGTACTTTGATCGTAACNAAAAGTAGTGTTTGTGCTTTGACTCAACCTGTTTAGACATTACAAAAATCTGTTTTCCATGTTTATATTACCTAATTTCTGAATTTTTGCTTGATCTCCACAGAAACATGATTTGCATNTAGAAAGCTCTCTGCGATAACACCGCTGTCTTTCACGATNTCGCATTACAAATGAAAGAATATTGTNTANATATGCTTGAAAACACAGATACAGCCATATTAAACTTGTAGCATACAGACAAAACCAATGTCCGAATATGCGTNTTTTAGCACTTTTTATAANCGAAAATATGGAACGTATCAAAAACNAAATCCAATTCGAAAAAAACATTGCCATTTTGGGATTTAGCAAATTCCAGATACCCTAAATCCGTTGAAACTTTCCTGCAACAAAATGTGTGTTGACCATGTTGGGACGCTTTAATCATTAGCAGCGTCAAAGAACATTGATCCTGAACAGAGAAACTCGAATTTATGATCAGAGGAAACGACAAACGATTTACCCATCAACAAGACCTACGGAACAACAACTGCAATTTGAAAGGTAATCTGCTTCCAAAGGACCCGCAATAGCCACTGAAATGTGAAAGTACTCTGCTTTTGAACTTCATTGAAGGGGCCCCTAAGAAACTGTAGGCTAAGGCTAGTGTGTAAGTACTTTGCTTTCAACGGGCCATCCAACAGCAACTGTACTGTGTAAGCACCTTGTTTTCACAGGGGCCCCAACAGCAATTATAATGTGTAGGTACCTTGATTTCAAAGAGGCCCCCAACAGCAACTGTAATATAAAATTCCTTGCTTTCATCGAGGCTGCCAACAGCAATTGTAATGTGTAAGTACCTTGCTCTCAAAGAGGCCCCCAACAGCAATTGTAATGTGTAAGTAGGCCTACTATGCTTCCAAAGGGGTCCCCAACAGAAATTGTAATGTGTAAGTACCTTGCTTTCAAAGGGACCTCCAACAGCAACTTTAATATGTTTGTACCTTGCTTTCAAAGAGATCAACAGCTGAAGCTGCAATGCGCAAGTGCTACACTTTCAAAGGGGCCCATTTGTATTATTGCTGTTGTGCTGCAAAGACTGTTAATAAGTAAGGTTACATTCATGCTTCTTATCAGGTAGCAGAAATGGTACTTTTTGAGTATTATGAGTACTCAGTTTTTCTACAGATATTTCAGGTATTTTAGGTGGTTTGAATTTAGCCCATGCTTGAAGTCACAGATTATTTGAAGCTTGACTGGTAAGTGGTTGTTTTTTAAGGTAGGCTTGCTAGAAGATGTTAAGTTTTTTTGCCACCTCTAAGCCAGTAACTTGAACCGTTTTTTCTTAGCACAGATTTAATAAATTGTGTAGGCTACTTGATCGAAATGTTTGCAATATGGTATATAAGGAATTATTTCTTACTTTTGCACATTTTTCAAACAACTAGTGTTAATGAAAAATGAGGGCAACCTTGACTTATCCAGCCTCAAAGCTTTCCAAAACAAGTCTCAGGTTGAATCTGCTTTTTCGCTGAAACATTTCGGTCATTTTTTGTTGAGACATTTTGGTCACTGATACATTTCGGTCATTTGTCTCACAGTTGTATTAAAACTCACCATAACAGTGTTTTTAGCCTATATATTCAAACATTGAGACCGAAATGACTTAATTTTTTTCGGCCATTTCAAAGACGTTTCAGTGTATGACCGAAAAAAAACAGATTTGAATGCTTTTGTATGCTATGTTCCTGTAATTGAAAGGATGAAATTTGAAACAAATTTAGTATTTTAAATCTTCTTGGTTGTTGTTTATGGATTCATGGATTCTAATGAAGGCATGAATGTCAACAAATTCAGGATATCAACTGCCAAGCATTTTTTCAAAGGGGGAAAGTTTGAAACTTTCAAAGGGGTTAACGTTGTAGTTTATTGATGGTGAATGCAAAGAAATGAAGCACAAAAATAATTAAGCGAGGAGGTTGCCAACTTGCTATTGCCTAACTTTTAATCTTTTCTTCCCTACTTTCAGTGTTTTCTAAGTTGTGCATCATGAACACCCTTTTGCATTTCCTCCTTCTGGTATGTCAGTCATGCAGTAGTCTCAGGAACGTATCGTTCGGTGGCCGTATCTTAGATTTGATCAAATGTGCTCATCACGGTTGACTGAGTATGATGACGTCATCAGATGGTCCGCTTTTCAGTCTTGCCTCGGGACCCCCAACCTTAAACCCACCACTGGCAATTTCATGTATGAGTAGTGATCAAAGCCCACTTTTGTCTTGATCAACATTTCTCGAAGTGGCTAATGAGGTTTCATGTTCTACTCAGGCAGGAGCATAGTGGGGCGGGAACGTTTGGGACCGGTGTTTGCACATTTTTTTCATAGCAACTTGATTTTAAGGTGTGTATTTTTTCTCAGCTTGCCTGTGTGTAGCCTAACTCATCGACAGGTCACATGTGCGGACAGTGGCGTAGCCAGCCCAAGAATTTGGGGGGGGCCAAATATTGTGGGGGGGTGTTTGATTTCAGGCGAATAACACTATTTTGTTTGGAAAAACACCTCTCAAATTACAAAATGACTATATTTTCTAAAAATTTGGGGGGGCATGGCTCCTTTGGCCCCTCCCTGGCTACGCCCATGTGTGTGAAAAAAAACTATGAATGTTTTTGTTTGTAGAATAACGCAAGTGAACACTTCATTAAATATTGATTTAAAAATGCGTTTGAAGAGCTGTTGAAAATGGCGAGTTTTTTTGGTGCATTCCAACATTTCTTTTTAGCACTACACCACTGCACATACGGAACCCGTTAGACAACCTGAAGAAACCTTAGCGTACTGAAACAAATGTTTTTATGTCAGCGTATGTCTTGATATACAGCCAACATTCGCGAGAATTATCTGATTTATTCGCAATCTTTTCGTTTGTCTGACGACCGCAAAAGTATAAATATCCATTTTTCGGACCCAAAATCAGAATTTTTCTGGGATTTCGTAGACGGAAAATACGAGGTATCTGTCACTCAGGACAAGCCTTGCTCTGCTATGATATTCTTTAGGTCAGGGGTGTCAACTGTCAAACTCGTTTCAATTCCAGGGCCACTTCAAGCATATTTAATCTGAGGCGGGCCGGACCAGTGAAATCATTGCACAACACCCTGTTATAAGTAATACCAACTTNCAACTGTTTTCATAACTTTAATGCAAAAATTTCAAGCTTATCTNAAAATGATTATTAGCACATTTAAGGAGCAACCTTTCCAAACTCTGCACCACATGATGTTTCTTGAGAAAAGTCTGTTCAATTTTACAATATATTAACAAGATTTATCATTAATGACTTTGAAACCAACCGAAACGAAAACACAATGACCAAAAAATCAAGCGAAGCAAAATATTTTGGAAAAAATGAACCTGTTTCTGTCAAATTTCTGTTTCGAACACCTCTGCTCATCTGCAGCTAAGTGCAGTAATCCTGATCATCTGGAACTGGCACCACATTGTGCAAACTAGTGGAAACTTGAATTTTTCTTCTACTCTGGAAATGCATGTTTTTAGGCAAAACATACAGCTTGTGACAATGTAC
>JGI24159J19872_10009466_pt1 | contig 12770 bp, 8 predicted proteins | sample Ectturendosymbi4_FD_19872 | JGI IMG/M metagenome (IMG submission 19872)
AAAACGCTACGACACAGCAGTTCATAACTGCAAAAATATGAGGCTGCGCGTTAAAACAGGGGAGTGAAACACACTCATCACTGCGTCAGAGCAATTTACAACTGCAAACTGAGGCTGTGCCAATGTTTTGTCGAATACGAGCAGTCGAGCAAAGAAAGTGTGCTGGACTGGCTGACGCACACCCCGGTTTGCAAGATCGAATCTTGCTAAATGCACAAGAATTGAGAATGCGCATAAAGTACGCAAAAAAAGCTTTCGACTTTTTGTTATACAAGTTCAGCAAATTTTTGGTTTTCCTTTTTCCCTTCTGAAAATTATCAAATGCTTGAATGCTTCTATTTTAACAACTGCTGTTTTTGAGCTCGTACAACAGTTTTATCATGTTACAGAAATTTGTAATCTAGCCAATGCGGTCAGAACTTGCGCTGTTTAGCCATAGCAGACAAAACAAAGGCAATTGCTTCGGATAAAGTGAACTATCGCGGAACACAATCTTAAACATGCGTAATGTACGAAAGATCTGCAAAAAATGGTGAGATGGTCTCTGGATACAGACAATAACCCCGATTCCCACTAAAACCTAATTATTACGTTTTCGCCCATTTGTAATGTTCCTTAAAATTTGCGTGTAAATTCATTCCGTGGTATTTGCATTAAAGTCTACAAATTAACAAGCAAAAATATGCGAAAACAACTAATCTCATTTGCGCAGGTAATAAAGTTTTCGTAAGATATCAAGCTCAAGGGGGGGGGGTTAACCCCAACCCCCTTGCGTACGCCCTTGGAAAAGCCATATTGGCTGTGGCGAGTTTTCATAATTCATTTGGCAAATTTTGCAAAACCTGCGTGGTGTTTTAAGTTTAGTAAGTTTGTCCGTAGTCGTGTCAACATTCAGGTCTATTTAATTGTCCGGTTTGTGTAGCAATGTTTTATTGATCGCTTTGGACGAGATCCCAGACGTTTACAGCTCTTGTTTCTAAGTGATGCTGACAAGTCTTGCTAGCTGATCCGCAATCAGGGGGAGAGCAACCGGGCAATTCCGCCCCGAAATTTTCAGAAACATGTTCAGTTGAATATATCAGCTGGGTGCGGTCTTGCTTGCTAAGTAAGTGAAGTCATAATTGGTGGTTTCGTTGAAAACTATGGCAATCCAATGTTTTTTCTTTACAGATCATGGCAATGCTTACTTGAAACGAAATGCCCTGTGTTGAAAATCTGCAGATAACCTACTGTGTACATTGTCGTAATACTAATACACTTGGCTATCGCTGCCAACGAAGCGTTTTTTGTGATTGTTACCGTAATATGGGGCATTTTCTTTGTAGTGTAGAGAGGATAAAGAGTTTTGTGAACGTCCATTTGCATTGCATCTTCAGCAATGTTCCCTTAGGACCACCAGAACTGTTGCGCAGTGAAATCTCATTCTCGCGCACTTGCAACAATCCAAAGCAATGGAAAAGCACGCAAGCAAGAAGCTATTTGAATGAAATGTGTATTTTGTTCGTATTTTGATAAGATTGTATATTTATTATATAATTAAAAATTGTAATTCATTGAAAACTCTACTTACTCAGCCCTAAAATAATCATACTCACTAAAACAAATATTTGCTTAGTGTAAAATTATCTTAGAGGGAACACTGATCGTCAGCAATTTGAAAATGATAAACAAAATGTTGACCTTGCCCCTCATGGAAAAATTTCTGCGGACGCCCGTGAATGATCGGGCTTTCTCGCTTTCGTGTTTTCGTTACTTTCGTGCTTTCACGCATTACAATTTGTTTGTTTCTTTCCGTTCTCTTCATTTAGGTTTCAGTATAAACAGAGTCAACCCGCTTTTTGTTATTATTTCATCAAAATTACCTGCAATAACAAATGCTACACACAAATTAGTATTATGGGTGTTGTAGACTATTCCAAACAACAATTAAAAACTGTAAGGTTTTCCATTTGAAGAGCACTGATCTAAACCGCATCCAAGTGACTACGCTCACTTGCTGCAACATACAAGTCAAACAACACTACTGCACTGTGCTGGTTACTGCCACCGGTAATTGTGATGTAACAAACGTAACCTACAATGAAAATAAGTATTATGCCCTCACATGAATTGTTTATCTCGAGTTCTTCATGTACCTGCGCCGACGCCAGTGACTGCGTCATATGGTTGTTGTGTGCTACATTGCTTGTTGGTTCCGTAGCGGTGCAGTGTTAAAGTTTGACCAATGTTTTCATTCAAGCTTCGAAACCAAGCTGAGACTTCTTTCCTCGTAAATGTACGTGTGTAGAAGCTATTGGTTTACGCAATATGGTCCTGCGAAGCATTGGGTTCATTGCAAATCGATGACGCATCCCCCCGACCAAACTGGCCTGTGTCCGCTACTCTAAACACATGCAACAGTCACATTGTATTGCTTTCTTGCATTGCATTAAGGTTTAGTACTTTATGAATTCCACTTTCCAGTTTGCCAAACGACTGTACATGGTTTCTTTTTTCGGATGGTAACGATCTTACGACAGAACATCGTACCATACTGTACATGGTACAATCACAGTATACGAATACCAGTTTTTTTAAGGAAAATGTTAGGTACCCCTTATGCACCTGTAAGGACCCGATTTCTCTGATTTTAGGGACCCAATTTTCGCTGATTCTGGACTCGATGATCATTTTCTCTGATTCTAGGCACCCGATTTTCAATTCTAGGGACCCGAAACGGGTCCCTAAAACACCTTAAAAAACCTGCGAATGCGATACAATATGTATAGACACACTGGCACTTGCATTTTGAGTGCGTGTTTCATTTCCTGAGGTGCAATGTTCAGTAGAAGTGGGCAGCACGGACGTGCGGGTTGCTTTGCCCTTTTGAGTGCGCGTCTTTAAATGCCTTGCTCAAGCGCACAGCAACGATAACACAGGCAGGTGTAGGGAGTCAGACTCTTTTATCCGGAACCGACGCTTGCAACCATTGCGTTGCGCCATCGAAGTCGCGTACGTATTTGCATCAGCTAAGGCAATTATCGTAAGGTTTCTTGTCGAGGAGAACGCAGCACGCAAGGAACTTCACCCCCTTGAACTACCAAGCAACGTAACTACAGAATTCGCCTATAACGGCACCTCTAGGGGATTGCATCATGACCGTTATTGCCGAACTGACGTTATAAGCGAATTGAAATGCATGTAAAAGATGCCACCGGGACCGAATAAAATCTAACGTTATAGGCGAATTGACGTTACGTTACAGACGAAGCCGTTATAAATGCGTTCAACTGTATAGAACAGATTTACAAGAGGTTTCAGGCCCCATTCGGATTAAACTAAAATGTTATTTTCAGGACATATTGTTTATTTTTAGGGCAAATTTTGTCAGCCCCGCTTAGTAAAATGTCTTCCCGTACGCCCTGATAGTGGATTTGCGGTCCTCAAAGGGTAAAAACCCTTAACCTCGATTGTCAACACTGTCGTAATCACGTGAATGAAGAAACGAAATCAACACAAATTACAGTTGCCTACGCGGTTGCATTTTTCAGCAAATATTCTTGCAAGATCTTCCCAAAGGTTTGGGAATTTTCTTCACATAAAAAAACGCTTTTTGTGTCTCCACTCTAGAACAGCTTTCCGACCTAACTAGCTAACAGGTGTTTTCACAACTATTTGCAAAGCAGGACAATATTGTTTTCAAGCACAACAAGTTAGTGGCAAACATTCTCCTTCAAGCTTCAACTTACCTTTTGAACTTTTTTGTAGACATAACAATAATCACCTGGATCCACTGACACAAGATTTTCTCAGAGACAAAGGTGGAAGCAACGTTATTTTCATATTTGCTGGTGTTGACAATTGATAAAATTGGTCTGAACCTAAACATGCTCCTTAAGTACGTACCTGGCGGTCAAAGCGCACATCGACCCGACGGCGATAGGCTTCGATGCCCAGTCCCAGCCAACAGCTTTGAATGCGAGAGGTAGTGGAGCCCTTCTGTCAATCAGGTAGTAAGGCTGCATCAATGTTAAGGCAGCCGACACCGAAATATACGATACGAGACAAATTAGGAGCGTGAAGAGGATCGAGCGGGGGATACTTTTTGAGGGGTTTTTCGCTTCCTCACCTGAAAAACACGTTGCAGTTCAGTTTAGATCCAGTTTCAAAAACAACAACATCTCTGCAATGAGCCGTAAACGTCAAAATATGTCAGGTTTGCTCAAACCGTTACACGTATCTGGACGTTAATATCAGCACACGATCGTCTCACTACAACTGAGAACTGCTGCGAAAATTCCTGGAATTGTCCTTGGAGTTTACGTAGTAACTGCTTGTATTGCATAGTTAACAGTGGTGGTTGGCAATTTGGGGGCCACTATGGAGGATACTTTGGGGGTCCCCTACCCTCGCGTTAATGAAAATCGAAATACGGTCAGCGTTTTCAAAAAGCAGTGCTTATATTTACAGTAACGCTGATATCTGATGCTGAATTTTACATCAACTCATATACCTTCTTTGGTAATATATTATCCTTCCCATATGTGCACCGTAATCTGCTATACCAGGAGTCTCCAAACTTTTTTGTCCGAGGGCCAAATAAGCTAATACAAAACATGTCAATGGCCGGACGTCTTGCGTAATGTGATTGCTTCGGGATATGCTATATTTTTCCAAATCAACAAATCTTCGTGATTATATTTTTTTCATCATTGACAAAACGGCTTCGCGGGCCGGATGAAATGTCTTCGCGGGCCGCATTTGGCCCGCTGGCTGTAGTTTGGAGACCCCTGTGCTACACGAATAACACAATTGCACACAACATACAGAAAAATATAACATCACTACTCTTGAACTTAAATGGCCCGAAAGTACTTCAGCTCAGAATTGGGAACCTGGCATTTTTGCGACCAAATTATGAAAATTTGGCCGTTTGCAGAAGCGGTTTGGGCGCATATATTTTTTGCCTTTTGTGAGTATTTTTGGAAATTTGGACACAATTTGGCTCAATTCGAATGTGGCACCACATTCTGGAATTTGAACACTTAATTAAAATGTCGTCATGTGCTCTCAAACAAGCACGCTGCCCTTCTTGACAGTTGAATTACCCAGGTTAACATTCCAAACCTTGACAATGGAGATAGTTAACGACGCATAATGATCATTGCTATAATCCAGTAGTTCTCGAACTTTTTTCGTTGCGACGCCTTCGGAAAGGTTTGCTTGACTTGCGGCGCATCAGCAATAAGATGCTAATGATTACGAAAGTTTAATTTGTTGATGAAACAACAAAAATAAACATGCATCATTTAATGATGTCATGCGTGGACTTGCTTATTTTTACGTTTGTCGAATCTTGTAAGAATTGGTGAAACTGCCACCCGTATTTTCCTATCAAGACTTAATCGTGATCGCTATTTGATTCCAATCACGGCCAAAGCAGAAAGTCCTGCTTCGCATAAATATGACGCAAAGAAAGGAATAACCATCAGTAGCGTTTTATTGCCCAAGCTGGGTATTCGTCATTCAACTTAATTCAAAAATTTGTTGGGTTTTCTGAATAATCTTTCTTCTCTAGGAATTATCACAGCAGTCTTCTTTTTATTTTTCAGCAAATGATGGTGGGGTAGATTGGACAAAAAGATGGCGAATCCATTACTAGCTTGAATAATAAATTATCGGAAAGGTACTGAGGAAAATTTTGATTTGACCTTAATTAGATAAAATACATGTTGCAAAAATATACTACGTAAACTTGAAGGCAGCATCATACATTTTTTTCAAGCAAGCCATACAAGAAAGAAAAGCACTGAGAACTTCCTGACACGTTTGCGTCATCTTCCTCCTGCAACGATAGCTTTTTAATGAACACCACCATTTTATCTGATACGTCAAGCATATTTTTATCCGGCCTTTGTAGAGAAATGTTGAGTTTATTTAATTAAGCCAAATTTAAATAAAAATGCGTCCTGAGCTAAGGAACCAGCAAGTTGATTATTTTTCAACTGACTACTGTAGTCTTCGTTTGTGTGACGCAAAGTGGAATTTAACATTTTGCAGTGCGTTTTTTAGTAAAGCGTGTTTATTAAACAATAACTGCAGCTACGTAGTCATGAGATAGTAAGTAGGCTATCTACCGTCAGCGTGACTGTACTTGAAAAATAACTGTTCGTTGGTAAAGTTGTTTGCATTGACTTTTACCGTTATTAGCTTAATGAATAAAACTACACTGCGTTTACTTTTGTACGACGCCCTTGGAAAATTAAAACGACGCATCAGGGTCGGGTCGCACAGTTTGAGAACCATGGTTATAATCTATCAAACTTCTAATCTACAGTTTATTTTCTAAACGCACGAACTGAAGTTCACGCTGATTCGCTGAGCAGTAGCCTAAAGTAAGTTCATGGTGCATGGGTTGTTGGGCACGGTGAAATCAGTCGACTGGTTGTTCTTTAGTATATTCAGACCAGGTATTGGCGATGGTATTGTGGAATTGTTTCTGAGGAAACTATTTGTTTATAAAAAATATATAAAACACGTTTGGCCCTGAGAACGAAATTTTGGCCGTTTGTGAGACTTCGCCTACCCATTGCTTTGGTGAAATATCTGCCAAGATCAACCCAACCCAGCATCTCCACCTTCATTCATTCGTGTTGCACAAAAACCAGGGAACCAACCCACACGTCTACAATATACTGCAGTCTCAAAAATCACTAAATACTTTGCACTAGGTTACTACTACATCAGTAAGGTAGAGTGGTAACTTCTGCTTTGCTCAAAACCTTCACACGTTCATCCTGTTATATGTATAATTGAATAATGCATGAAGAAAATGTGCTAATACTGCCAACATTTATTTCTGAATCTCTGCAGCGAAATCCAGGAGTTGCAGGGTAAAAGAAAGCATTAATGGTGGACGAAAGTAAAGAAAGCTTCCCCGAAAACATTCAAACATTCAGCTCTGACTCAGAATGAAATTGAGACCAACTGATGTAACAATGCTTTAGTAGCTATTGAGGTATGTAGTAGACCATGCAAAAATGCACAAGCACATGGGTGTTTACATTATAATTCTCTCCATCAAATCCAGTTCCTCACATAACTGTTTGAGCAATCCAGTTACCCCGTCCCTACAGGTCCAGCAGTTCCAGCACGTATCCTGCAGGTATCTGCATCGCCTTGAACTACTGAGGCAAGCATAAGGGAAAGATGGAGTTAAATTTTCGGGACAATAAATTAACAGGAAAGTAACCAGGAGCAATAGAACTTACCCAACGAGATCACGTTACTGGCACTAAGTTGCACTATTTTTAGTTATATATCAGTGAATTACGATACTTCGCTTGTGGTGACTATCGCAGTGACTTGTCACTTATGGGCACCATCTATAGATGACCATTTCTTTGCATGTGGCGCCATCTCCCGGCCCCCACACCTACGGCCAAGTTAAGCTTTGTAAGAACTTATTGTTCTTGGACTTTCACCTTCCCAATGTACAAACGAACATGTCTTTTACCTGCAGTTTAATCAGTTGAGAAAGAGCAAGGCAAACATATTTTTTTATGATGAGACTGGAATGAATCAAATATGCTGCATTGACTCACACATTTTAATCACATTTCAATTTTGCCTTGACCTTATTAGGCTACAACCACTTCACTTATGGCAGTAAAAAATTAAACAAGTTAATATCACAAAACTACAAATCTTTGGTATGTGCTGAACAAGTAGACTTATTGCAATGGCTTTCAGTTCATGGTATTTTCTTGAGGGCATGTACCCTAAACTGGGTAATTAATAGATTTATAAGCAAGAATGGAAGGCTACCAGGGAAATTGTGCAAGTAATAACCAAATTGTTCATAAAAGTAAGAGCTCTATATTCTTAATTTGAAACCTCTTAAATTTTGATTGAGGGCCCCATATATTTTTATGAATAAAGAATATTGCGCCCCATATCCACGGCCAAAGAATAAGGCGATTGCTTATCCTTTGATCAGGGGCTCTCAACATCTTGGTTGGGGGCCTCTTACCTTTTGACTCGGCCCCTTGTCCTTTAATTATACAGTAGTCACTTTATGTTTTATCATTTATGTTGCTTTTCATCTTCAGGTAGAAAACCAAAATGTGTTAAAACATATTAACAATCACAACATTATGTAGCACACCCAAGCAAGTTTTCTGCTAAATAAAATGTAATCATAATAAAATACAATCATAAACACAAGCTCAGAAATTTTTTAAAGCCCGTAAACTAACAATGGAAGCCCCCTCAAAGCGCGTAAATTAAAAATGGGCCCCCCATTTTGCACCACCCTGCACACTCACTAAGACCACTACTGATATTTAACTCCCCCTCGAGCTAGATTCTCAGCTCCATACCTATTTACTTAACTTTGAAAGCATAGAAAAGTTTTTCATTTCCAGCCAAAGTTTTATGTGATTTTGATTCGTTTATCGTTTGTTGATATATTGCAAGATCGTGTGTGAACAATTTTTGAAGTTTCGGGCTTGATTGCACTAGCACATTGCTTTACTGCTCTCACTGCATTAAGCTGATGAGCGGTCAAAATGCAAGACTGTGAGGTCCTTATATTCTTCTGTATTTATATAAGGTACGTATATCGTAGTTGATATAAGCTAAGTTAATAAATTGTGTGTGTGTTGTTATGTTGACCTTATAACACAAAGAAAAGTATTAAATTAGGGCAGAGTTTTACCTACCGGGATTGTCTTTCATAACACACAATTGTGCACCAACCTGGCATACGTGGTACGAGATTGATCGTGAAAAAATGCTAAAGGAGCTTGCCTAAGACTGTGGATAGTGATTCAAAATTGTGTCGCCTAGAGCTTTGCACCAAAGGGCTGAACTACATGTTGATTGCGTGATCTCAATATCTCACCCACGCAAGCAATTGAATCAAATCCAATGAAGGCAAAAAAACAAGTCGCCGCTCCTTCCATTGTCTTCGAAAATCCGTAAGGCATGAATCCGCCAACACCGTTTCCGTGAACTTCGTCTCGTTGCAAGTTCCAATTGTGAGGATTGGCTGCAAGAGGAAATTACGTGTGATTGCGCTAGTCCGGACCAGAAATCGTTTTGTCTATTAGACAAATCTGAAAGATCACTCGCCATCCACCTTGCTAGGCCACTTTTATTCGAATAACTTAATCATTTCTCCATAACGGGTGGAATACTACGAAACGGCACAAGCGACCATTTTCCAAACTTTGCACTGAATCGTTCTTGCAAACGTTGGTACTCACCGGCTTCGTATAAATTTCAAAGTCGTTTACAAAATTGGCTATGATCAATTCAACAATGATTTATGTGACATTCTGCAGGTAAACGTTCCCACAATAGCATGAATCTGCATCACATATTTCAGAACAGCATCTTAAATAATTTACTACATAAGCATTCCCCTTTGATCAGGCAATTCAGATGGGGAAGAAGACTTGCAGTAAAAGATTGGATCACTAATGCACTTGTGAATTCAGTTCATCATTCAAACAGGCTCTTCTCTGCAACGTGTAAAAACTGCACTCCTTCCACTACGTCCGCGTACATTATACAAGAAGTACCGTAACAAAACTATTACCAATCAGCATGGGCGCAATTTGGTGGGGAACAGGGGTGACGTGTGCCCCCAATATTTCAGACGGGGACGACATAATATGCCATGTCCCCCCACGTTTTTGTCTTTAAGTTTTGTATTCGGAGAAGTTTCAAAAATAAAAGTGATGTTTGTCACGTATTTATGTGAAGAGCTTTCAAATGCAAGACGGTAGGCCACACATAGCCAAGTTGATGTTGAAACAGAGTTTGGTGTGGTATCACTGATTCAGTTAGTTTATAAAATTTAGCTTCGATAAAATAATTTTTATCATTGTTGAAGTTTCTAGAGACCGTGAAGATCGTTAACTGCTGCTCTCCGACATTTTACTCTGTGTGGTATACTGTTGGAAACGTTATTTTCTGTTAACTGTGTGAGTATTACAGCTGCACATGTGAGAGACCACAGTATAGCCATGATTTTTTCCGTGCAGAAATGTAACTGGCTTTGCTGTAACGTTGGTTGCCACGTATTCAGAAACAGACAGCGCATAATTTAATGATTCTAGTGTATATGATGTTAGAAAGTTTGGTTTTCAGGCAAATCTCTGCGAAGATTTTGATGAAGACAAAAAGCAGCAATATTGTGGAGACTTAGTTTTGGGATGGAGAGTTTCGTAAAAGACTGTTTTCAACCATTACTGAACAGGATTTCAAACAAAACGTTGGAGAAGTAGCCTACAGTGTTTATCTAGCTTTATATTGACCTATAGCTCTAAACGTAGGGTCTTGACTGGGAAATAAGGATAAAATATACATTTATCCTCACTTCTTCTAATGTCGCAACAATGGTGACCAACAAATCCGAAAGATATTTTTTCCTTGACTCTTACACATTGTGTTTGTGCTGTAAGCATTGGTTCGTAAGTCATCGTTATTTACTTGACTTTAACCAAAACCACAATGCAGCAATGTGTTCATCCAAGTGGGAAAGATTTGCTTTACAGATACATCACATATTTTTGTTGGACATTCTTTTCGTGTCAAAGGTGAAACTTGGTACTTTTTTACCGATTCACCGTTGTGCATTTAATCTCAAATATATTTTTGTGTCGTCATGCAAGTACAACTCTCAGAATGAAAATTTTGACATGGTGCAGGTTTATAAGTCGGGCCGGTCTCGGGCTTAAGTTTGTCAAAATATTTCGGGCCAATTTTGGGCCTGCATACAAAACTTTTTTATAACATTAAGAGCAACGTTTGTTTTCTTTCGTGACGTAGATTTGTTGTGGTCGCCGCAGTAGTTAACTTCTGTGAGTGAAGTGGTTGTGATTTTTCTTCATCTAATTCTGTTTGCAAACACAGCTGGTTTCTTTTGTTCTCTGCACGGATTAGTCTCACACTCTTTTTGAGAAGGCGACAGCGATGAGGAAATTAGCACGAGATGGCGTTGCGTCGAAAAGATCAATCACTCACGCGATTCTTGACTTGTTTCAAGAAGCCTTCAAGTACAAGCCGGCTTTTCATATCTATATAGCTACCCTACAAAGTTTCTTTTATGCCTACAGAGCTATCGTAGATAGTTTCGTGACAGTTTCTTTTTTTCTTGAGAAACATTACATTCCGCAGTATTATCGTAGACTAACAAGCTAAGTTTGTGTCAGATTATGCCAATGTTTTGGTCAAGGTGGTTGCTATTTTGGGTGGGATAACCGTGTACCTGCAACTACACCTGCACATAACGTTTTTTGTTACTCCGCAGTTGCACATATCGTACCTCCCTCGGAAAATGTGGCTTTTGGGCCTAAATCGGGCTTCAAAAATAAATGTCGGGCTCAAGCCGGGTTTGGGCTTCAAAGAGAGGCCATTTTACAACTCTGTGTGGGTATGTATGCAGGGGGCAACAAGAAGAGATTGAAAAGATACATCCTCCACCCACCAACAGTAAAATAGATTGATATCATTTTGTGAAGTAGGCTACGCTAATGTTAGGCCAAATGTTTTTGTTGCTGGTAAGAGGATATCAATGGAGAATTTGGTAGTGGTGGGCCTGCATGAATGATACCCAGTAGCATTAAAAAGATTTGTAGCTTTTTCATAAAACGAAAATGTGAAAGAAAAATATTTATCGTCTTTGTAACGTTAAACAACTTGAACAAGCCAATAAATCGCGCTGTAACCTAACCCACACTTCTTATAAAATGCATGTAAACTGAAGTGTTCTGTACTGTAAGGGTGATATGCACGTGCGACCAATGCGATTCAGCATTTTGTGCACTTCAACTGACAGCTTTTTTAGAACCCCATTGATTTGCTCTCATACACTGTTGTGCTTGTTTGCATCCAAATACGATTCCAAATACGGAAGCAGGCTGAATTACAGTAACGTGTCCAGCAACAAATTTTAGTATATTATGTAAATCATCTCCAAGGACAAAGGGTGATTAGTGTTGCTCTCAAAACACCTCTAGAAAGAAGATTGGGAATCTGTAGATATAAAATGTCATTTCTGCATCGACCCGATGACTATATTGGTTTCACACCAAGGTGTCCCCCCACATTTTACAACAAAATTGTGACCCATGCCAATCAGTGCCTGATTAAGGTAGCGCGGGGCCCCAACCTAAATTACACTTGAACAAGTGAGCAACTGTCTGTAGGCATCATAAAGTCTGTGGGCATGCATGTGACTACCACTGAGCATACTGAATTTCGTTAGTGCCAAAAATCTGGTCCTAAATAGCAACTGGTGGACATTGTGAGCTACATACCTTTTTTAGCAGTTCACAAGTACAGTATAGAGACAATAATTGCACCCAGGCTCTTCAACAAATGTGATCATTGCTAGATCTAGACAGCGTAGTCAGGGCCGGCGTTAGCAAGTGCGGGCCCGATTGAAAACACTTTTCCGGGGCCCCGCTCAGTGGTGTGCAGAAATTTTTGAGGGGGCGCATCAAGGCGTAGGTTAATAGAAATCAGTGATGTTACAAAGGCGAGGCCCGAAAATGTGACGCCAAGACCTCTCCAGCAAAGAATTCTATGGACAGGGTATGCCCTGAGAAAGCCTATACTTAAATAGGTGGGGGAAACGTCGGCATAACCCCCAGAAAATCGAATATATCTGATTGATTTGTAACCTGGTGGCAAATGCTACGCAACAAAATGAGTAGCAAAAAGAACAGACTTGTATCACTTCCGGTACATAAACTTCCACTTTGACTATCTGGTGTAAC
>JGI24159J19872_10009467_pt1 | contig 12769 bp, 8 predicted proteins | sample Ectturendosymbi4_FD_19872 | JGI IMG/M metagenome (IMG submission 19872)
GCTTACTGCATTTCTATAGCAGTTTTTTATTTATATCAACTTAAAGAAACAAATGCACTGCTTAAATCATTACCTACAAAAAGTTTTACAAATTCATTTTTTATTGTTTCTCCATACTTTTCACCTCATTTTTTCAGGAACCTTGCGCATCTGGAATTTTCATATATTTCGTCATTAATCACTCTTCCAACTAATTTTAATAAGATGTACCTGAGTGTGGTTTTGCCCTTTGTTGAAATTTGGCCAGTTTTGTGATTAGTTCATGCTTTCAGAGTTAAATACTGCATTTTAGTACAGTACTGGTATTTCATCAACCCATGAAATAAAACCATTGCTTGCAGAGCAAAGTATTATATCAGTAAGCTTATTATTTGTGTAAAGCAATATTTTTGCGGCTTCAAGCTTTTCTTGGAACACTTAAAAGCTCGAATGTCAAATTTTCACAACTGCTACCCTTTCTTTGCAAGTCTTCCACATGCAGTCTGTGTTGCAGGGTATTTATTTGAAATTTTGTGAAATGAAATGTTGGCGATTGCTGTCTAAAGCCTTAACTTTAGGCACTCTGTTACGTGTTGGCTTGACAACGAAATCCCAGCTGCCGCAGTTCTGTAGCGCCTCATCTCACGCGAAGAAGTTCTGGGTGCAGCAATTCAGGAACATGTCCATCCTCAACACAATCAAATATTTAGGCCAGGAGGAGGCACAGGCCGTCGATCAAGAACTTTTCAGTGACTACAAATTCAGCGTGGATCAGCTTATGGAAATAGCTGGCCTTAGCTGCGCACACGCGATCGCAAAAGTCTACCCTTTGACAGAAAGCAATGACAATCGTCGTGTGCTCGTCATATGTGGTCCTGGCAATAATGGCGGCGATGGCTTAGTCTGCGCCCGTCATCTTTCATTGTTTGGTTACGAGCCGGTAGTGCTCTATCCTAAAAGACCAAAGAAACCGTTATTTGAAGGACTTACGACGCAGTGTGAAAAAATGGGCCTGGAATTCATTTCAGAAATGCCTGAGTCAGATGAAATTAGGAAGTATCGCTGCGTGATTGACGCAGTGTTCGGCTTCAGCTTCAAACCGGGCTCGGGCGTGCGTCCGCCTTTTGACAAAATCATGAGCTCGCTTACCAAACTAAAAGATGTGCCAATTTGCAGCATTGACATTCCTTCTGGCTGGGACGTAGAGAAAGGCGACCTTGATGGCGCAGGAATTCAACCAGAATGTTTGATTTCGTTGACTGCCCCCAAGCTATGCGCCAAACTGTTTACCGGAAAGTTCCACTTTTTGGGAGGTCGCTTCGTTCCGAAAGCGCTGGAGGAAAAATACCAGCTTAATTTACCCAAATATCCAGGCACTGACTTAATTTTGCCATTATGACTGACGCAAATGCATTTAACGCAAAAACTATAGTTTGCTTCTTGTGCAACGTGATCTATGCTTGTGTGCGCGAATTGATAAACCTAACTTGGTTAATTGTGGTGTTCCTAAACTCTATCCATGTACTGTAGCTGCTTTCATTCTGTTGGTGCCATGTTGTTTGGTACACAATAAAGATAAAATCCAAGGGTTTCTGACACAGTCGCGTCAGAGCATGTTTCCGTTAACAGTTTGCAGGCCTGCACGAGGCTGGTTGAACCTCGCAGAACAAGTAGCTAACGCGGGAATTGCGAAATTTTGCCCATGTAACGCACTGGCGATGACATTAGAATGAGGTACAGAAGGAGTTTTGGCGCAGGTTAGAATTGCTAATCAGCAAAGAAAGGCATGCAGACTGAAGCAGCTTGAAGTAGGCCGAGCATGTTGGCACCTTGCTTCGGCACGAACCCTAAAAACGCGCGATGACATTACCGATTTTTCTGTTCCAACGTGAAGTTTTTCTTTCGCTGCAGTATGTCTATAAATTCAGGGATATCCTACTAGAAACTTCTAGATATCCCTGAATCAATGCCATGCTAAACAGCTTAGAAATTTGAATAAGTTGTTTCAAGAAAAAGAAACGCCGAATTAAATTTTTGCTGCGCGGGAACGGACCGAAAGTTTCAATCCATTGCAAGTCCTTGAGACGCACGATGCAATTGCGTGTTTTCAAATCGAAATTTGCGTTCGACATGGGCACATTCGGGCCCAAGTCAACGTGTGAAATTGTAAAGAAAATTCACGTCAAGGTGGTGATTTGAAATGCGGCGGAATCGATGTTAAGTGTTCTGCGTTGCGTGAGTTGCATGTTTCTCTTTCAGCGCTTTTTTTCAAAATAGTAGACTTTTCTAAGCACGCTTGGGATAAGTTTGAAGTCAAGCTGAATGCATTGAACCAGGGTCTCCAAACTACGGCCCGCGAAGCCATTCCATGCGGCCGCAAAGACATTTTGTCAATATAATGAATATAATAACACATTTACGAACAATTTGTTGATTTGGAAGGATGTAACATATTCTGAAACAATCGCATTACGTAAGATGTTCGACCCCGAACTGTTGTGTAATCGCTTATGTGGCCCTGGGACAAAAAAGTTTGGAGAACCCTGTGTTAAACAAACGTCAGTTTTCACGCAGCCAACTTACATTTTCATTCGTAAAAGTGCTTCCGACCAAATGAGCCGTCGGTTTGCAGCCCACTTATGTAATACTGTATATGTGTACATTCATCCTTCCCTGTGATTTTTCGTGCAATCTGTGTAAAACGTGCTGATATAGCGTTTTCACGTTGAAAGCGTTTGTGACAGGAACATGGAAAGAATTTTTCAAACCCATTTGTTTTGTGTCGTAACAATCGGTAACTGCCACTTGCTCTTTCCACCTAGATGATGAGCAGTTCAAAAACTTTTTGGTATGGATTGAAGATCAGAAGATAAGATTTTACAAAATAGAAGATCGCGGCCCCTTGCGAAACACCAAGGTAAGATTGGGAGAAGATAGGAACTATATACTGTTTTTTAGCGACACTTAAACTAAAAATATTTCGTGATGCTACCATTAGTTTGGATGACGTTCCCCTTGACGTATTCAACGCATCTAGTCAGTTCGTAAGCCGTTGTATTTTAACTGGCTCAGGAAGTCGTGGTGGAAAAACCTAACATCGTGTGTTGCTTTTGCAGTCAGGCAAATGGGAGCAAGCGCTACAAACCTACCTCAACGAGCTGAAATATCCTTTTGACAAAAAAGACCGAGCACAGATTACCGACTGGGTACTTGGTCATGCCATCAGTTTGGAGTACGGAGACAATGGTATAAATCGATCCTACTTGTTCGATATTTATTGATCCGCACGTTTCATCTTCATATAAAACGCTTGTGTGTCGCATTCCAGTTCCTGTTCGCAGCACGAGTGATCACGTGAGGCCAATACCCTATGCGGTGGTAGCATTTGTTTTGTGCTTTTTACTTGACGTGAGCAACTTCCTTGCGTTATGTGTGACCGTGTCATAGTGTTGCTGGAACAGCCGAGGTTAAAACTGCTGTCATGGTCTTCATACTGCACAGCGACATGATCCTCCGGCTGGGTTTCGTTTCAGCCTCCCATCAGTGCTATCATCCAGAGGTGGCCACTGACCCGCAGGTTGACTCCGGCAAGGTTTTGGGCTTTTGCGGACCTTAAGCCGGAGTCAAACGTTTTCGAAAAAACGGGCCCGGATCCGGAGTCACTTTTTGTTTTCGGCAGCAGCAAGAGTCTGCATGGTCTGTAAACGGAAAAAGGCTTTGGCCAAGATGTGCTTTTCGGTTCCAGAGATGGTTTTCGGCGTCTAAATAGGAGTCGGCTTCTCGAATTTGAAAAAAAATTCGAATCCGGATCAGAATTCGAAAATTTCAGAACAGAAGCGAAAAAAAGAATTCGAAATTTTCAGAACAGAAGCGAAAAAAAGAATTCGAAATTTTCAGAACAGAAGCGGAGTCGAGTCTGAAAATGTGACGCCGCCCACCTCTGCCGTATTCAAGTTAAAGTGCATGAGTGGAGTAAGCATCAACTTTAAATAAAATGACGCAAACGATAAAAATGCTCGTTAAAACAGTTGGTGATGACTCGTCGGGGGTGAAACGACCCGCAAGCTCGCCAAAGCTTTCTGTTATTGTTTGAATCGTCAAAGTACCTCTCACATCGCAATGTGGCATTTCCGAACATATCCGATGATTAGCGAACGCCGAGCCGAGATAAACTCTCCAACCAAATAAGGATGCAGTAAAAGATATGATTCAGCATTCTTTCGCCTTTGGTTGAACCCAAGTTTTCCGGTCGTTTGCGAGGAGGCGGCACTGCCAAAAGTTCTACGCCGTCTCAATGCTGACAAAACTGCTAAAAGCAAAACATGCAGGGCATTCACGCTGTGCACGTAGATGTAAGCTTGCGGTAAATATTCTGTTTTAACAGTTTTGTTTCTATTCCGATGAACTTCGCCACGAAACAACCACCACCTCCGTTGTTGTGATTCGACGCAAAAATCACTTTCTAGCTCAAATTATTGACACACACCCAGTTAACCTGGTCCTGCTTGTTGGCCAAATCTACAGAAGGGGCAGTTCACACATGCAGCAGCATGACTGATCTGTTCGATGTGAAAACGGGAGTGATGACATCAGTACACTCATCCCTCTGCTGTAGGGAAATGACGCCTATGTATTCATACTGTCTGACCCGTACCGCGAAAAGATATGCTGTTGCATGTAGAATTAATACAGACGGTTTGCGCTCGTCAAAATCGTGTGCAGAAAAGATTTTTGGGAATGTTCTTTTTTTTGTATGGAGTTTATAACTTCCAGGTCTCAGCATTTTGTCGTAACTGTGACGTGTCATGGTCTGGTGTGTGCAACAGGGCTGCGGAGTCGGAGGTAAAATACCGACCTTTCCAAAATCTTCGACTCCTTAATATAACGTGTATGAAGTTTGGCTGTCAACACCTTTGTGGTAACTAGCAATCAATGGGATCGTGGTACACAGCAAGAATTCTGTTTCAATAAAAGTTTCAAAAGAAATTGTACCATTTCAATAGGAATTCCCAACTTAGGTGTGTGATGTAAAATATGATTCAGTTGGGCTTCTGGAGACGGACAAAAAAATCCGACTCCCCAAAATCCTCCGAGTCCACAACCTTGGTGTGCAAGCGAACTGTGAGCATTGCAGTTTCATAGTAAGCCTGCCTTTACCCAATTTCTTCATTAAACCTAATACTGGGTACATTACAAACAGCAATGTAGAAACCATTACGAGGCTGCTTTCATTACGAAGTTTCGAAGCACACATGATTTCACTCAAGCCGTTGGTTTATGCTTGTGATGTGACTTGACAGTTTGACTCCGTTCCAAACTTGAAACAGTTTCTTGAAATATTTGCATAACCAAGAAGCTTTCAACGTCTATTCCCATGTATTTGACTTTCTATTGCCGCTTTATTGGCAGTCAAGGAGTACCAGGAAGTGACCGGAGAAAAGATTGCAGCAAAGCGAAGCTCCGCGACGAAGAGCACCCTGATGAACATCGATGGTAGACTTGCTTGCTTTTGAACTTTCACGGTGACTTGTGTTTTGACGTGTCCTTGGCATGATACCAAGAAAACTTGCCGACCCAATGGCGTAACTGACGGGGGGCAGAGGGGTGAATCGCCCCTCTGGCAAGCCCAATGTAAAAACTGGGCCCCACCATTATTTCCCAAGTTATTTCTGAGTGTTGGTTGGAGGACAGCTATAGTGGCAAGTGGTTCTCTTTCAGCTGAGTTTCCCTCTACCTCAAACCGCTAGTTACACCACTGGACGTATCCCCCTACTTTTATCGAAGGGACAAAGCCGAAAATTGCTAAAGCGCTCTCTATAGAATGCAGCCCAATATCCAGTTGCTTAATAGAGCGATCTGATTAACAACCGTGGGCGTCGGAAGGATTTTTTTCATGGGGGGCAGCAGTGGTGATATTTCATTTTACCAACTTGACAAAACATTTTTCTACTGAAACGTTAGTAGTCAAAATTGAAAATTCAGGGGGGCTTGGACCCCGTGCCGACGCACACGATAACAGCAAGAATCGTTTCAGGGTACACCTGGTTGAATTTCTGACGATTGTAAGTTTGGACGCATCGGCAGGTTCTGACCCATAGTTACCCTCTGACAGGTCGACGAGCACATTGTCCTCGAGGAATGCACCCTTTTCGAGATGGCTGATCGCGCCAACGGGCCGTTACTCGTTCTTTCTGCGACGACAAGTTAAATATTTGGTAGCGCGTCAGCTGCTTCCGAATCTAGTTTTGAGATCGTTCACGTATTGCGTAAGAAATTTTTCACATGTTTGAACCCTCCTCATCTGAAAGCAAAAAGCAATCCCCTGTAATTACGAGCGCATTTGTTGCCCTCCCCCCCAAAAAAAACAAGATTTAGTACAGCGTCGATGTTTTATTTCTGTTACGTTACAAAGTCACAGACAAAACCAACACGGCTAAAATATTAGTAAACATGATTATGTAATCATCTCAGCAACTCCTCCGCTTCCCTACAAGCAACCGTAAGTTTTTAGAAAACCCCGCCCTCTCTTGTGCTTACGTAATATGTGCGAGAAATTGGGGGCGAAGTTGCACGTCGATCGGGAAGTGCTCTTTGATGTGCGTGTTGCTGAGCGTTCTAACTGCAGTGGTTCGCATCGGAAAGTCCCTGCAAAGATGTTTTCGTTTTGAGTAAGAAGCTCGCACAAAAAGCAAACACCTGAGTTGGTGGATTTACTGTAAGGCTTAATATGCACGAAAACGATAAGCAGGATCTGTTTTCTGGATACTGATACTGAACTCCCTCTGTACCCCTTCTTGGAAAGTAAGCTTATTGTTTGCAGCTGATGGGCACGTTTTAAACCGTGGCGCTTGGATCTATGTACATAGCCATCAGTGCGTCTCAATCTACTCCGTTCAGTTTGGTTCGACACGGATCCAGCTGTTGCGCAACAGCGTGCGGCCAATGCGAACTGTGTGCTGCGTCAACAGCTTTGACGCCATGTTTAATTTTAAAAAAGCTTTTCCCCCTCCTCGGTCGACCTTGACGTAATGTGCTCCTGCGCAGCCAGCGACCCCGACTTCGTCGACGGCGTGCGAAAACTTGCTGACGTCTTAAAGATTCCTCCCCATCCGGATGTGGGCGTCACCCTCGAAGCTGTCAGGCTGTTGGTCGAGGAGCGCTTGTCTGAGAGCGCGCTCGCCGCCGCGACCGAGAAAAAGGTAACCCGTAAAAAGATGCTCGATGCTCAACTAGGGCAGTGGTTTTCGATCTGGTCGAGAACCATTTTTGTAGGGGTCACGAGTGGATATTTATGTACACAATTGTACTGTATTATTCGCTCGTTTTAAATGGGGGTTATTGGGTTATAGTGGGTTTCTGTGATGGTCACGGGATAAAAAAGGTTGAAAACCACTGAACTTGGGTTTGCCAACTCCGCTTCAGATACATGTCCCTCTCTTTAGAAAACAACCACCTTTAATTAAAATGCGCTGACGTCGGCGTTATTACCAGCATTGCGCTGTTTGTTTTGTGGTAACAGTCCGTGCAGTGCGTTACAGCTTCTTAGTTTCGCTGACAAGATAGAAAAACTTGACGTTAAAGTAATTGTTGAACCAGATTTACAAGGACAGCCACAAGTAGTAAGCACGAATCTGCCGGCAGGTGTTTTTTTCTCTTTGACCTGAGTTGGCGATTAACTTTGCTTTTGCTGCTTTTCGCCGAAAAACAAGAGCTTCGTTTTTGCTGTTTTCGCCTAGAAACGAAAACTTCGCTTTTGCTGTTTTTGCCAAAAACACGAAAACCTCGTTTTTACTGTTTTCGCCAAAACACGAAAACTTCGCTTTTGTTTGCTGTTTTCGCCTAAATACGGAAACTTCGTTTTTGCTGTTTTTGCCAAAAAACGGAAACGTGCTGCTCTTGTCTAAAAACGAACACTTCGCTTATCGTTTTTGCCTAAAAACGAAAACCTCGTTTTTGCCTAAAAACGAACACTTCGTTTATCGTTTTTGCTGTTTTCGCCTAAAAACACCATCCTGCGTCCATAGAAAGTGCTGCCCATCGAGCAACTGGACCTGGGCTTCGACACCGGCGACCCGATGGTGAACCGGGCCGCTCGGGCCCTGCGCCTCCTCCACATCGGCGAGCTGCGTCGGCTCCAGACCGACATCAACAACGCGATCGTCGCCGTGCAAGCGAAGACCGCGAACCCGAAGACCGACGAGCGGCTCGGGAAAGTGGGGAGGTCGTAGCGGCGAGACGCTCGCAGTGCGAGACAAAAGTCATTGTTCTTTTTCCTTTGTTGGTCGTTTGCGAAATTTCGCGCCGAGAGAGGCAACCTGTGGTGGTGTGTTAGTTCTATAACGCAGAGACAATAACAATAACTTGGACGAGCTAACAAGTACTTCGACAAGACGCTTGACCGACCTCGCGAATAATGTTTTCCGGAAACTTAAAATAGTTTTTTGTAAGTTTACTGCACGGTTGAGAGCGATCGTGAAAACCTACGAGCAATCCCAGAAAGTTGCGTGGTTGGCAGAAGAGCCGTTTCAGAACTGCGCCCGCTGGTGGTCATATGCACACACTCCTCGAAAGCCGCTCACATCTGATTTATTTGCTCTGAAACACTGATGGCAAGCGTCCTTCAACCAATGACATTAAATGTCCCTTATCCCGACAAGCGATCTTAAAACGTTTGTCGCAACCGCCGTGCGTTCGTTAACAGAACCGTCAATGCAGGAAGTCGCCAATAAGGGGACTGTGCGTTTGTGCAGGGGGCGTGACATTCTGAAATTTGACAAAAACTCCGCTGATTTATAGTGCTTCATATTTCAAATTTGGGGGCAAAGCATCTCCGTGACGATGGGACTGGTTCGTTAAAGTAGCCGAAGTCCGATTGGTATTCGCATACACACATTGGCAATCATTCGTTCAGGCAATGTGCAACCTACTGCTTTAATGACCACTGCAGCCCTCTTGCTAAAGTAGTAACAACGAATCTAAGGTGACCAAAATGCTTGCGCACCATCACACTGAGCTGTTGGTTACCCAGTGCAGTCGCGACGATGGGGATTTAGGTGGACTTAGCCCTCCAAAACACAGCTCCAAACCCCCAACTTTAAGTATGAAACACGATAAATCAGTGAAGTTCTTGCTAATTTTTAGAATGTCAAGCTCTCCCCCTATTCAGGTCCAGCCAGTAAAGTTGAAGGGGCTGTTTCAGTACTATTTGGTGGTCAAGTCTCATAACGGCTTCGCTACTGTAAGAGAGATGAAGTATGCTTCACAACGCTGCTGTGACAAAACAAGGACAACAAAATGGCCTTATATCGCGAATGTTGTTTTCCGAATGGTACAAAATCATAGTGAATAAAGTTACTTTCGTAGGTTTTAGGGGAGGATATCGCCCCTACTGAAGACTTTCTGGTAGCCTGGGGAGGGCACATGGCAAAGATGCCCAATTAATATGATGTTGGAACTGTGGAGGGTGCTGCAAAGTTCGCAGTGTTAAAGTAATGATCTAAAAAAGCGATAAACAATGTAAAAGCATAGTTTTCAAAAGCTACATTAGTGCACAGACCACTATTGGACCAGATGTTAACAATGCACGCGAATACAGTCGCAAGAAGTCAGCCAGCCAGTAACGTCAACAGTCCCTAAGGCACTACAATCATGAAAGCCGCGGTAAACAATACCCATCGCCACACAATGCGGCTTCTTAATCCTAAAGATTCAATCGCACATATCACCGAATCGTGACGCCTCCTTCACTATTCATGTTTCGGACTTACCCACTACGGTTATTTCGGGTACCAATACTATCCGGACTACGGATATATTTGTATTTTAGCTAACCGGATAATAATTGTTAGACCGTTGGTTTCGCTGGATTTGCACGACGAATTGATTGTGACATCATGACATAGTTTTATTGTAAATATACACACATGCAATGCATTACCAGAGCCGCAACCACTTGATTTTTTCGGGGACGAAATGCTTGTACCTAAAAACTAAACATGCTTTTGAAAATTGTCGGGGGTTGAGCAATTTCCCCCCGGTTGCGGGCCTGCGCACTGTAAAGGAAGAGCGTATAGAAAGAAAATCATGCAATTTTAACATTCGCTACTCCTGCAACGCGTTTTTCATAAAGCACAGCGCAGACAGCACCTTACAACGCGAAAGCACTCTTCCGTAATAATTACGGTGCTTGGTCGCCCGGATGTAGAAACAAGGAATGTACAAACTTATTGTAAAATGTAAAACGCATCAGTAACTTTGCTCACTAATCCGGCCAACCGACAGAATTATATCGGATAGCAAAAAGACTTCCGGTTATCCGGATAATCCAACCAACGATCTCGCAGAAGAGGGGCGAAGCGCACTGATGCAGAACAAGGTCATGGAGGTCTGCTGAGCGAAAGGCTGCAAAAAATCAATATTTGAGATCACTCGACTGCTTACAAGATTATGCTGTATCCAAGAATGAAAATGTCGAACCCTTGCCCAATTGCTTGTTGGTTAACATTGTTTCTGTATAAATTCCCAGACAGTGTTATAGAACAGTGTGGTCCAACTATAGGCCCGCCCACGGGCCGCATGTGACCCGCGGAAACATTCAAGAAAAATCGGAGATTACTTCAAAAGCGTGTGAGATTACATTTGTCTCACTGAATTACTTGCGCTGGATGAAGTGCATTTGCACAATAACAAATACCTTTTCTGTACACCGGTTTGTTTTACGATCAAATTAGAAAGTACAACCCGCCGCTTGCCCTCCGTTGGGTCACCTGTCTGGATAAACTCTGTGTTTTTTCGGTTCCCCAGGCGTTCGTTGTCGTGAAGAATACATCTATAGTGCAGTGAACTCAGTACCGCCAAATAAGCCTGGCTATTTATCCGCTAAACATAGTTAATTGCCCATCCCTTCAATATGTAATTTTGTTTAGAACAAGCACAATATCTTTCAATAAAAATGTATAATACTAATGGTGTTAGAGACTGTAGGGTGCTGGAAATCAGTAAGCAAAGATGTTTTCCACATTGAAAGGTTTCGCAGTGGAAATGCACTCGATATTTGAAAACACACGTGTGTGAGAGTACATTTTCTACGATGAAGCAAGTCGAATCTAAAAACAGAAATCAATTGGCAAACGAAACAGTGGACAATAGTCTCCGACTTGCACCACTAACACTGGTATTAATGAAGGAACGATAGTGTCAGAAAAGCCTCGACCACAAGCATCACACTGATAGGGATTTGTGATAATTTGCTATTGTGTAGGCCTAATGATTTCAATGACGTACTCACTTATCTTCCCTTTTTGAGTTTAAAATGTAAATCTGTTGTTTTTTACGTCATTTTACTGGAAGTGCCCCGCGAGTTGTCACGTATTCGTAAAATGGCCCGTAGGTCAAAAGCAGTAGTTGGACCACGCTGTTAGAACATCGGCAACCAAGAAATTGTGTGCATACAGAGACAGACCTTTCGACCAGCCACCTGTGCTTCTGCGAACGAACTCTAGTATGAAAGCAGAAAGATCAGAAGAAGCGAGTTTAATAAATTTTCGCCAACGATCTGTGTCCGTCGTCGTTTTGCATAACACAGCGTGATTACAACAATAGGAAAAAACACAAAGTTTAAACTGTAGCGAACGTTTTCACAAAATTCCCACATGAAACCATCCGTCCTGCTGCCCAGTGCTACTCAACCAACCAGCAGCTGTTTCGTAAGGCTTTTGGGTGGTTTGGCGCAGATTTCCGACATGCGGCGCATGAAAACTCTTTTACCGGTTCGAAGGCGATGTACTGCGGAGCTACGACGGATGCGCATAATTAGGAAACTAAGTTCAAATCACGTTATGTACAAGCATCTTTTCCAACAGTGCATCTCAGTTTAACAGATTGAAAAATGTCACATTTAAAAATGACAGCCGGTTGCCAGTTTTGCCGTCTTAAAAAGTGAAAATGTTAAGTTTTGAGTACCGACAGGGTGGCAACAAATGCATGCAAATTTCTGGTCGCCTAAGCAACGTTGCAGTTGAAACGCAAAAAAGCACTGGTAAAATAACAAAGTAGCCGTACCTACGTACAACAACATCTCTCTTTACAACGATCAGCGGCGAGTTCTTTGGCCTACTACACTGCAGCCCCGGTGTCAAGCAAAATTTCTGACCTGTTATTGTTTTTCAGTTATTTTGCTTCTCAGAATAAAAAAATAAAGTCTGGCAATTACATTTTTGATGTGTGTTATGTGAATTTAAACATTTTGGTTAGATGTCACGTACCCACAACAAGCTATAGCACAGGAATAACTTTAACCATTGAAAATTTTCGGACTTACTTGTTGACCTCAATTATTTTTCTTTTTCAAACCCAAACCCTAATAATCAGTTTTATCAGCGAATTTTGTATGTAGAATATTACTCTGTGCATGTGTTCATGGTGTGAAGTTAGAAATTTTGCAAGTCAGAAATTTCGCTTGACACCGGCCCGTAACCAGCTTGGGACACCAGGAGGGCTAAGAGTTTTCTGAAAGGGGCCCACATTTTCTAAACTATGTCCAATACATTTTACGCCTTGCGCCCCAGCTAGTTACGGGCCTGCCACAGCCATGTTAAAAAAGGCTGTCTCCCTGCAACCATTTTTAGAAATCATCAAGTAACAAATCTAGTTCAAAACACCTAGACGTAGTACAAAATGACCTTAGATATCAATGGGGTGAGGCAAGGGGGAGTCCTGAGCCCATACTTATTTGCTGTTTACCTGGATGAACTCTCAATCCAGCTGGGATCAGCCAGGGTGGGATGCACTG
>JGI24159J19872_10009468_pt1 | contig 12769 bp, 8 predicted proteins | sample Ectturendosymbi4_FD_19872 | JGI IMG/M metagenome (IMG submission 19872)
ACTTGGTTAACAGAATTTGGTTACACGAGAGCCGAAACGTTACTAAAGTTCTAGTTAACCCGAGCTGTACTTTTATCGTACTAAGCGCGGCAAAACAGAAAAACAACTTTCTTTGTTTCGACTGTTCGAGACTGCAAAGCAGACGAAGGTCTGTCCCAACATCCTGTTCGCAGACCCAAAACGGCGACATAGGAGAAATAAATTGTTACTCAACTCAGCGTGAGATTTAAGCAAGTTGCCAAAAAGGCGGGTGATGACCCAGTCGCGACCTTCGCATGGGAGTTCGTCATAGCGTTAGCTATGTTAAATTACTGGTCATCGGATGGACAGCTGGAGCGGTTAAACAAGGCGAAGGAAGAGTCGCCGTAACATTGGCTAGGGCCGAGTGGACCCCGTACTGTGGCCAGTGGGCCCCTTTTATCTAAGTTCACCACTCTGGCTCAAACCTTTAGTTACGACACTGATTATAGCTATGTAAAATAAGAAATGTAAAGAGGAGGATATTTTGACATTTTTCAATGTTCTCGGAGATTATGTTGTTTCTCATGAAAAAAGTNGGCCTGTACTCCAAAAAGAGGAAGTATGGTAGCCCTACTTTNACAACGCTACTCCTATGCGACCTGTGCAAATCTGAGTAAGCCACAGGCAAATTTTACCAGTGNCGAGTAGAGACGTAAGCTNATGCGTTTTACGTGGCTTGGCCTTGCATTCACCAGATTCAGATACCTGACCTAATTTGTTTTTCTTGCACAAATAATTACCACCAAATAAAATCAACTCAGCTGACCGACTTTCAGGAAAACAATAAGTGTAATAGTTGTTTCGTCACAATATCAAATAATATACATGTGAAATACTGTCGTCTGGACAACCGGTAATTTCATAACGTCTACAAATTTTCCTTGCTGATATGCGCTGAGGTAGCAGCCGTAGAGGAACAAAAATGTTTGGGGTTGCGAAATATTTTGCCCTACAATTAAAGAAATGCTAAATTACTGTCAATGAGCAAAAAGAATGATAAACGTGTAAAGGTCTTTACAGGGTACATGTAATTAAACGCGACACAAAAAGATCCACCCGGGTTTTTTAAAGCCCACTTAAAAAAAGCAATAAAACCCACTCTGCTTTTCCATTGAAATATCTACTATGAAGTAACATAAGCAGCACACTTGTACTGTTAACTTATCAAACAGAACGAAATTTGAAGGACTTGAGCAAAAGAGTAGAATATTTCGAACAGTTTGGGTAAATTCTAATGGTTACCTTTTTCAGCTCTGCAAAATCGGTATATTTTAACCAGTTTTTCCGTCTTTTCTGCATCCAAACTCTTTCTGATGTTGGACCTTACCAAATCATATGTTGAAAAATACACTGAACTAGCGGGGCACGCACATAAGCTTGACGTTAAACTGCAGAGATTGTGGAAGTGGCTTCTCTGTTTGCTGTGCGCATGCACGTCTTTGGAGTGAACTTAACACTTGAGTGAACTAACCAATAACACTTCGCAAACACAAAGATGGGGTACATTTCTTTACCCTCAATTCTGAATGCCATATTAGGTATAACAAGTTATTGCGTAATTCTAAAAATGGTGATATTGCATGATGCAATAAAAACAATTCAGAATGGGGTTTTTCTGTTTTTCTTTAAAAAAACAAAACCTTGTTTCTCTTTGAAATATCAAAAAAATGTTTAAAAGAAACCAGGTGGGTTTTTCTCAACCCAGGTTCCTACGGAGTCTGGAAAAACGTATGGTCATTTTCTAGCCTGGAAAAAAAATTTTTGGCCTGTTAGTATGAAGAAAATAATTTTCCAGACTTATATTTCATTCAAGACATAATTTTTCTTTCATCGTGTTAAATATCATAGTGCCTGTGCTTGAACTAGGTAAGTCATTCGGAAATGTTTAAGTCTGGAAATTTATTTTCAAAATAGCGTAGGAACCCTGTCTTAAACCTTGAGGGGACACACAAGTATCATGTCACCTTTTCAAAGGGTATCAACAAGATCAGTTTGAACATTTGTTCCGTCCCCAACAGCAAAAAGGGTTCGCTATTAACCTTGTATAAACCTGTTTACGTACCACTGAGACATTTCGGTCATATTTTGCTGAGTCATTTGTCTCACAGTCGTATTAAAACTCGCCGTAACAGTGTTAATTAGTCTGTATTTTCAGGCATTCTGACCGAAATGACTTCATTTTTTCGGTCATTTCGGTCTATGACCGAAAAAAACGGGTATAAACACTGTGCTGGATGTAGAAAACATTGAAAAAACTTTTTCTAAAATTTGAGAAATGTGTTAATCTGTCATTTTTAAACGAAATCTCAAAAATTCTTTGAAAAATTGCCACATCTTTTACTGAGTTTTTCCCGATTTTTGGCAAACTTCTGAGATGTGGTCCTGTGGTGCGGCCGAACCCCCATCCAGGATTATGGGTAGTGCCAGGGTAAGTTGTTGAAAAGCTTTCCCAGAATCTTCACATTACGGCAATGCCCTTGCACGTCAAAAGAATTGATAACAATACCGTTCGCGTCCGACATCGACGCTGGCTCTGTATTCATCAGCAAACACAAGATTAAAGTGACCTCATCACAAGCGGATGGCAACGTCGGAAACAGAATTAACTGAGTTTGCAATCTTAAGGTTTTTCAATTGACGGAAAAGCGCTCTTGTTGTCACTGCATCGCACACACCGCCCCGAACACCAAGATCAGCGAAAGGGGAGAACAAAAATGAATCAAGCGCTCATTTCGGTCTTTGCACTTTGATTTCCTTGCTGTCGTAAACGAGGTCGGGTCGGGACGGGTACACAACCCTCACGCGGCCTTGGGCGTCTTCGACGCGGACCTGCTGGACCACCAAAGGCGACTGTGATTGGCCTTCGTCGCCCTCTTCGTCACTGGAATCGTCATAGAAGTCTTTTTCGTCGTTCTGTGACGAAAGAGAACTGATGACGCATCGATCAGCAACATCGCTAATGGAACGCTTGACTATTTCAACATTTTTATTTTTGTTCTGAGTTGGATTTAGGACAAAAATGGCTCGCGGACCGCTATCTCGTTGCCAGTGGCATTGTTTGCGTTGTTTTGATTTGAGTTAGCTGGGTAACATACACGGACTGTGTAAAGCGGAACGTGAGCACAGTGAAACTTCACTGAGAAGCTAGGCGTTGGAAGACGGAAATTGGTGATATCGGTAATTAGTGACATCATCTTATGGTTTGGCGAGGTTGTTTCGTTTCAAAAAGGTGCTTGCTGTTTGCAAACCCAACCTCAACAGCTCGTGGAGTGGGGGGGCAGCTGTCATTCCAAATCATTAAGAATTCACGCTCTGTGACGCACACACGCGATTTGTTGTGGGACAAAAATTCCGAAAGTTCTTAAAGCGCACATTGAACGTTTGTACGTCTGGTCAGAAACATGATTGAGGTTGTTTCTTTGTTCGGCGGAAGCCACGTCACACGTAGGTTAATTTCTGGCAAAAAAACAAGTTGCTTGCCGAATATCGCATAGTTTTTTCTTTGAAAAAAACGTTAATTTTTGTGCACAAGCTTCCGAGCGAAGTTCGGGCTGGGCCACATCCGTATGCAAACAGTTTATTTATCAGCTCCATTTTTGCCCCAGCAGCCAGCCACGATCCACTGACCGGGAAACGCAAGACTAGGTTGAAACGCATGAGTTTCGTTCGACGCAAGCTTGCCATCAGATCCATCAGGCACCGCTGGGTGCTGATTGCCATTGTACCTGACAGCAACTTGAGTTGCTGAAGCAATACAATCACTTCTCGTTTTAAAAGCATCACCAAATGCGACTCTGAAAAGCGTCATCAAATGTGAACAGATGCGGCCATCGAAGGCGCGCTAAGTAAATGTAAGTAAAACCTGGAAAAGCTAGACAAACGATCTAATTACGCCGGCACCTGAAGTTTCTTCTGTGGCTTTTCGGTCATCAGCCGATTTTTTTATATGACCGAAGAAAATTAAGTCAATTCGGTCATAATGCCTTTTTCAATCATAAAAAAATATCTGAAAACGGAAGATGACAGAAAGTTTTTCAGCCATTTCAAACAAATGACCGAAATGTTTCAGCGAAAATAAAAACCAGGCCGGAACTAACAAGTTGAGGAGCGATCCAAACAAAACCAGTTTAAAACAGAAGGGATTATCTGAGCGAACCTTGGCATTTAACACAATGAAATAGTAATACCAGCAACGAGCGCATGGGCTAAGGTCTTTCGGAAGCAAATCTGCTGTGCTGAAGAAAGTATTTGCGACATTGTTGGGACTTTTCGACGCCCCAGTGATTCGTTGCCAGGGACATTGTGCCCCCCTAGTTACGCCCCTGGACGAGCGGCCTGCCAGGTGTCGTCGCCACTTCGTTTTGGCAGCAAACGACTGCAAGTGTTCAACCGTGCACCGACGAGCTACATTTCTTCACAGATCGATCGAAAACAATCGAAAAACAACAACAGAGCTACAGCAGCAAAGACAAACTGTAACAGTAAACCAGGATCGCGTTCATCGACAAACATGACTGCACGAAGATATCCCGAACTTGTGTGAAAATAATACCTTCGCTGTCTTCGCCTTGGAGACGTAGCCCTGCTCTGTCATGCGTTTAAGCATTTCATCGAGGACCGATTTGCACGAGTTGAGGGACTTGGATCCGGTTACCTGTGATGAAAACAGGAGGTCAAGACGATCGTCTGAAACAGTGGTTCATAGCGGGGTGCCCAGTGGAAAGTCTTGAGAGGAATGCTGAAGTGTTTCGTGTATGCCAAAGGTCACAACTTGTCCGCCTTATCACAATAGTGTCTGCTCTTTCATCATGCACCTCCTTTGTAGATTGCGCTGACAGAAGAGCCCCAAGACAATATCTTTAGGAATAGGGGTCTCCAGGGTTGGAAAACTTAAGAACTACTAGAACCTGCTTGAAATGTGCACCGAACTTCAGCTTTAACAACTTTACAATGAAATTCGTCGAACGAATGCGATAAACGCAGGGAAAAAAGTCCAACACACATGCGGAAAAATAACGATTTGCGTCAACAAGTTTTTCTGCTTTATATATCCAACAGCTTTTCCTAGAGCCACCAAAGTTTCGTTTCGCTGCAAAAAAATAATTTCTTTATCCTGATTTTCATGCACGCTTTGTAACCAATCATGACATTCTTACTTCAACACTGGGCTTTCAGGTGCTGCTGTCCAAACAGGCGCTGCTGTTATTAAAAAGCACTTTATGAACTCCGTGTTTTCGACAGATGCAGTATAAGCAACGTATAACTGCGAGTACTTGCACCAGCACGGCAGACACATTTCGCAGCTCCCGGAAAACAACTATCATGTATGTACCGGTATCTCTAGACACCAAAAAAGCGAACAAATAGGACTAACGAAGCCAGGCAGTGGTTCTTGACCTTTCCTCTGCCACGCCTCCCTTAAGTACTTGTCCTTTGTTTCAAGCCCCACTGGCTATCGTATTGCATGGTAAATTTATTGATCAAACTTTCAGTGTTGTACAGCACTTAAGGGGTCGCGCTCCCCTGGAAATTTATTGAAGTTCCCCTGGGGGGGAGATGGGGATTTCCCCTGTTAAGAACCACTGAAGCAACGCTTTACCGCAGCAAAGACGCTCTGTGATGATTTGAAGTCGCAAAATACGAGGCAAAGGAAAGTGAAAGCACAACCTCATTTTTCATCGGAATTTTGCAGCTAAAACTGATGACCAACGACTTATTTACAGAAATTGCGGCAACAAGAGCAATCCGACGTTCTTACCTCGATGAAAATATCTGAAGAATCGGACGATATCTTGGTGGCGTCACAATTGGTCAGAGGCGGCAAGGAGATGACGCAGTTATCCGAAGTTCGCCGAAGAAACGCGAATTTTGTTTGGTTTTTAAGCAACGTCAGGTACCTAGAACAACAATGGTGTTGGAACCATTCACACCAAACAAATAACAACCCACACCTTTGCCACTGAAGACAATAGAAAAACACCAGTGGCAAACGTCAAAACGTAAAGAGTTTTCCAACGGCTTATTTTTTATCCCGGAAGCAGTGTTGTAATTGGAAAGGGCGCCCATACGGTGTCAACAACCCTCACACTAAGCGCACTACCAAGAATCTAACGCCTACCTCTTATTCCACAGTAAATTGTTGAGTTGACACTTATGCTTCAATATTTTTGAGTTACAATAAAGTTTGCATTTTCAAAAGTAAACATTGTCTAAATGCTTGTCGTGTCTGCGGCATTATCAAAATGAAAGTGACGGCTGTTAAACTGCACGCCTTGCTGTTTCGTGTCTATCCAGATTACACCACTGCTTAATTGCCAACGCGTGGAGTTGATATTGCAGTTACGTCAATAAGAAACGGTAGAGACAAGTTTACATGAGGCAGCGACTGACTAGCTCTGCTGATAGCAGCTTTAAAGCAGGAAAACATCAGCGAACTGCTGCATTTGCATGAGACAATACTTGAATGGCTAAAAATTAAAGGAAAAAGGCCGAGAAAATGAATTTTACAAAACAGACGAATTTGGAAATTTGGAGCAAAATGTTCAATAAGCCGAACCGAGTTTCACGCGCATTACCGGTCTGTAAACTTACTTGTAAATGCCCGACACCTGATTTCTCTTCTTCTCTCTCCTGGCATCGTCAGCCTCTTTGCACAGTCTTTGATACAGTTCCAACGCAGTCACTTCTGCTTTTCGGCCAAGCGGTCGAATCTGGCAACAGCGAAAACACAGACGTTCAGCGTTAGGAACACAACATCTGACCAAGACGTAAGAAACAGCGGCACCACTGCAAACTCAATCGTCCGAAAATGATCGAACCGTTCACGCACGCGGTGCTGATCTTGGCCCCAGCTTGGCAGTAATGCTCAGCGCTGTTGCAAGCTGGGTTTTACTGGACTAAGAAAGGTTAAGTGGCTGGCTGAAACGAAATCGCAATAATTGATTTGACTCGGAAAATTAAAACTGTGTCTGCGTCGCTACCAGGGCTGTGGAGCCGGAGCCAAAAATTTTTAGATGGTGGAGCCGAATCGGAAGCCTGAAATTTGGGTTCCTGTTCCACAGACAAAACATGTGGAGCAAGAGAGTTGTACAAATAACACAACGGTTTTTAGTTTTCAAAGGACCAAATTGTTCTGGAGCCGGTGTCNAAAGCTTCTGGATGCCTGGAGCTGGCGCTTAATATTTGAGTTCCGGCTTCACAGCCCTGGTCGCTACATTGCAAAATAATTCCTTATTATGCTCGACTGTTTTCCAACAATTGCTTATTTTGTGGCCGACTACTTTCGAGTTCGCACAAATAGCTCGTTTGGCAGTTATCACTGACTGATGTTTTAGGCTTTTTAATCATATTTCGGCGATTAAGCCACCCAGCTTTACTGTGCTCCAAATAAATCGATGAGCAATTCATTCTGGCTCGGATTGTTTTCCAGACCAATAATCACAAACGAGGCGCAATGGACCACAAACGTACCATAAAATCAGTTGACTCCTGAGCATCGTAGACGACGTCCGCTCCTTTTAAATGCTTCATGTCGTGGGTTGCGATCGTGGCGATAGTTCGCTTGCCACAAACTTCATCGTGCAATCGCGTCTGCCNAGCGGCGAAACATCCGGGATATCATACACCCAAGACATACAGAAGGTGTGAGAATGGCACATCGAGGTTTACAAAAGTCANTTTGCCCTCATACACGTGGAAGAGCGTGTTTGATTGATTCACTATACGCTGCTTTGTCCGAACTGGCCACGTAGGACCAATGACGTCAAGCAGGGACAATCCTCTACAGCAAGTATGAACAACACTTCGTGGTAGTGCAAGCTTCTATTATCAAGCTTATCACGAACGAAAAACTTTTGTCACTGTGGCGTGTGCGATGTTACTTCGAGGTGGCGGCTTTAAAAAAAGATGTTGTAATTTGCTTCTCGACAATTGTAGATTTGCTGTTTTCACATAAAGTTATTTGGAAAAAACAGTCAAAATCTTTTATATCTTAAAGAAGCGAATAAAAAAATATACCTGCAAAGAAATGAAGTTCTTGAATTTGTCACCTTCACTAAGATCCAGGCCCTTAACAATGCAACACACAATGAATGGGCGAATGTCTTTTACTTCATCACAAACAATAACTCTGAAAGGAAGGTCTCCTACAAACAATAAATTTTGTGAAAAAATAGTGATGTTGCATACGCTTATAGATGTTGCAACAACTGCTTAGCTTTTCAGAATTAGCAACTCCACTTCAGCAATGTAAAACGCAGTTCATAACTTTTGTAACAGTCACTCGATGATTTCAACAAATGTACAATGAAAAGTGAGCCCATGGTCAACATCTTTCTAGCATTTCTGGTTCAAAAGTTTTGGCCAAAAAAAACTAAAATTGACGATTTTACCGAAAATACGTAATTTTACAAAATTGGTGATTTTACCCTAACACCTGAACCAGAAACGCTAGAAAGCCGATTAAAGGCTCAAAAGACCTGGATGTTCGCCTAGTTTCCAATAAAATCTTGAGCGAAATAATTCCCATCTGGCAGCTGGGCCCAGGGCCAGGTAACCTAAGCCAAAATGGCCAAAAACCCATCCCACTTATGACGTCACCTACAAAAAAAACCCTAAATTTTTTGTCAGTGCAAATTAGATGACTCGCCGAGTCTTTGGAGAGCTCTCTAACACAATCAGCTGACGAGTATGGAGTTGCAAAGTGGCATAAAATTAGCAGCTCAATGTGTGATTTCAAATCACGATATACTCGCACACTGACTCCAAACGTGTTAACACCTTCGCTGCAGGGTGGATTTACCTGTAAATCCTGCATTTTCGTGCCTGTTTGAAACTTCGTAACTCGCCAGTCGATTGTGTCAGAGAGCTGTTCAAACCCTCAAAAGACTTGGCGAGTCTTCTAGTTTGCAGTTAAAAAAAATTTCAAGTTTCAGGTTTCTTGTGGGTGACATCATAAGTGGGGTAGGTTAAAACCTTTTTGGCCAAGGTTATTGGACCCTGAGCCCCAACTGCTAGAGGAAAGTAATTCGCTCAAGTTTTTACTGGAAACTAGGCTAAAATCGAGTCTTCTGAACCTTGCTCAACTTTCTAGTGTTTCTGGTTCAAAAGTTATGGCCCAAAAACTAAATTTGGGTAAAAATTACCCCAAAATATTGATATTTGCCCAAATNTTGGTTAGTTTAGGTATGGTCTGAAAACAACAAAAATCAATAATTAATTAATNAGGAGATTAATCAATTATTTTGTTGTTTTTAGGCCATAATTTTTGAACCAGAAACACTAGACAGCCAATCAAGGGCTCTAACAACTCAAATTATAACCTAGTTTCCGATAAAAACTTGAGTCAAAAAATCCATCTAGTGGTTGGTGCCCAGGGCCAGGTAACCTGAGCCAAAATGGCCTAAAACCCACCCCACTTATGACATCACCCACAAAAAAACTGAAATCCGAAACCTTCCAGTTTTTTTATTGCAATCTATAAGACATGCCGCATGTTTTGAGCATTTGAACAGCTCTCTAACGCAACCGGCGGGCAAGTTATTGTGTTGCAAAATGACAGTTTTTAAGCATCAACATCATACTGGTCAGAACATGATGGCATGACAAAGTATTGGTTGTACTCTAGTTGAGTTACAAAAAAAAACTGTAGGGTGCTAGGTAAATTGCTGTCTTTAGCCACAGCTATCTTTATAATAACATATTTTACACAATTTCCATGATTGCATTCATGTGTTTAAGACACCACATTTTGAAGATTACTGCAACAAATGAAAATTGATCTTAAAAGTTCCAACAAAAATTTGGGCTACATCTAGATTTCAACTTTCAATGGTGCATTAACAATACCTAGATCAGGGTTTTTTTAAGGAAAATGTTAGGTACCTGGTATGGACTTGCAGGGACCCGATTTTCTCTGATTCTAAGGACCCGATGATAATTTTCTCTGATTCTAAGGACCCGATTTTCAATTCTAGGGACCCCAATCAGGTCCCTAAAACGCCTAAAAAACCTGCCTAGATCATCACTGCAACAGTAAAGCATAATAGTACACATATGCATTTACCTTGATAAGATTCATGATCAGCAACCTTTAAAACTTGTATCAGGTATCTGACCAGTAACTCGGAGTCAGCCAAAGTAGCTTCTTGTGCTTTCTGATCTTTCAGTTTCTTGCGTCCAACTCTTGCTTGAGTTTTTAAGCCAGACTCAGCCTCAGAACCACCAGAAAGGTTTAGTCGCTTTTTGCCTTTAGATCTGATGTAATCCATTATTGACTTTTGCGAGTTGTTCTGATCAATAAGTTTCTTTAAACGACGATCATTCAAAGGATTGTTCATGAAGTTCACTTGCTTTAACTTAAGGCATCCACCTATTGCTTGGGTTAATTCCTTTACTCTATTGTGAGAGAGGTCCAAAACTTTTAAAAGAACCAATTTTTCTATTTCATCAGTGACATCCTCAATTACATTGTGAGATGCATGCAATTCAGCCAAACGCTCACAAACTGTATTTTCACATAAAACTTCAGGGAAATTACTGAACCTATTTGAAGAAATATCTAGTACAGCTAAGCTGCGAAGGTTACTCATAGTTTGTGGCAAATCCTCAAGCTTATTGTTGGCAACATTTACAGTGTGAAGATTAGTTAGTTGGCCAAAGGCAGAGGGGAGCTTCAGTAAACCATTTCCAGACATGTCCAAAATTTTCAGAGAACTGATCCTTGTTATTGAATCTGGCAGTTGATCAATTGAGTTTTGGCAACAGATAAGCTGAGTTAAGTTGCACAGATTAGATATACGATCATCAAGTTCATGTATCCCTAAAGTGTTGATCTCAAGAAAGTTTAGCAGTTGCAAATCATACAAGGCAGAAGGCAGTTTACCTTCAGCTTTAGCAACTCTTTTTAAAAGATCTTTATCAGTTCCTTTCAACACCAACTCACGACGTTCCTCAGAAGATGCCAAGGAAACTTCAGGCCACAAATCAATCATACTGAGCCTTAAATTTTGTCTGTTTAAACACAAAAGCAGCAAATTAGCATCTTTGTAAACAATTTAACTACAAGGAGAAATCACTGTCATCTTTGCACATTACGCAAAATGTTTGTTGTTGTTAATTCTTGCAAGCACAAACCATTAACACATGCTTACATTAACTCATGTGAAATGATATATTTTGAAATATATTGAATGATATATTTCAAACCGTTTACTGAAATAGAGCCTTTAATATGGTCTCATTTACTTTTGTTAGGTGGATACTTTAAATAAAGACACCACATAATCTGTTGTTACAACATAATTTCACAGCAAATGACCCAAAAGCACACTTTTAACAAGGTTGTGAATCAGCTATCATAGTTTCTAGATTCTTCATACCTTCAAAGAGTATTGCTATTTGGAAGAAGTCAAATACTAGGTGAATAGTCAATAACAAAAACGCTTTGTTGAAAAATGAACAAGTGTCCGACAGAGTTTGACAAATCATGCAATACACATAACACATTTGCCGCAGAATTTATGTTGGTCACTAGAAATACGTTTCCATCATGAACCATTTTATGTATGCACGAAATGTTCTTTTGTGCAAAAACAGCATTTCTCTATGCTTCACACTAACATGCCAGCATTCAGGAAGTGTCCATTGCTTCTTGTACTTTTTCTTCAATTATGTCATATTCAATTTTCTTTACAGACTTTGATAGTACTGGAGTAGTTCCAGGCTTGTATCTGTATTCCCCTTGCCTCTTTCCCTTTTCATTTGCAACATCATATGGTCGAAGGTACTCCACTTTCATGTCGTTTCCAATGACACAGATGTCAACATTGGAACCAGACCCCAAATCATTAAATATACCAGCAGCAACAGCATCACGAACAAGTTTCATAGCTTCAGCTTTTTTCATATTAGGCTTGTATCCAGACTCAAAGACTGCCATGGCAGCCAGTGATCCAGACCCCATAGTAACATATGGTAGCTTATCAGTAGAACCATGAGGATGTATGCTGTACAAATGTGGACCTTTGCAATCTACACCTCCTAACACCAAAGCTGCACTGACATAGCCTTGATACCTGTACAGGTATTGCTTTAACATGCGATTTGCAGTACAAACTCTTGTTGGTCGACCAGTGTTGTAACGATGCAGCTGCAAACTAGATGATATCATTTGAGTAGTCATTTCTGTGTCAGCAGCTGTTCCTGCCCCACAACAATAAATGTTAGGAGCAATGTAATGAATCTTAGAACAGTTCTTATCAGCCACAATTGTATCTTCTGTTGCTCTCGTGTCTGCTCCCAATATAACACCTCCTTCAAAAACAAGACCAACAATGGTTGTGCCGGTTTTTCTACTCTTTTGAGCAATAAAGCCATTCTTTTCAAGTCGAGCATTTCGAGCACAGTTTTCAAAAGAAAACCCACTTTGGTGATTCCACACAAGTTATGGTAGTAGCCATTCCAGAACAATAAAAAGCTGTTTCTACACACTGTTTCAAAATAATTAAAATATCACAAGTTATTTCATAATTGATGTTAACTCAGATGACATTAAAAAAGTATATAAAGTACAGATGAAATCAGTTAATCACATATCAAATTTGTCAGATATTTTAATGCAATTATCTGATATTGGCATAACTTGAGCGATTTGCTGCAGAAGCAAGGTTGACTATGAACTGATACTTTCATAAGAATGCGTATCAGTTGGTATCTGCACAAGTGCCACCTGGAAAATTGCCACCCAAAA
>JGI24159J19872_10009470_pt1 | contig 12767 bp, 7 predicted proteins | sample Ectturendosymbi4_FD_19872 | JGI IMG/M metagenome (IMG submission 19872)
GTGTCTGTAACCCTGTGATTTCGCCGGCTTCAATGTCTTGTACTACGTTCTGTATTGTCTGTTTTTATCAACCTGCGTCCTGCAGAGTGTGTGTGTTTATACTATGGACTTCGTGTCTGCTAACAAACAAATAAATTAAATTAAATTATAATGTCAATATTGATAATGTTATCAATGTGTCATACTCTGAAGTAACACATTACTTCAACCCTATTCCTACATTTGTGATATGCAGGATTGTCTGATATGAATTAAAAATAAAACCCACAGTAGAAAAGCTAGCCTTTTCAATTGAAATTGCTTATACTTAAACTTAGTTGCACCAAAATTTATGACCAAAGTGCCAGTGCATATTTTTAGGTGTGTATGAGCTACGTGCATATTATAATGATGCACATAAATATAATATTGGAAACAATTCACAGAATAGGAAAACCATGCTTTCACAGCTGCCAATAATTCTGAACATTCAATCAGCTGATAAATTAGATCAATGCAATTATTGAAGTAATATTCTGTTGAAATGAAAGTTAACATGAAGACCAAAAGTGGTTTACATAATGCTACTATCAAACATGTAGTTTAATATGCAATTGTATTCAAAGTATGCCATGACAAATCAAAGAAACTTTGTAGTAGAAACATGAAATTTCATTAAAATAAGAAGCAGATCAGTTGTACTTGCAAAGAAAAATCTTTTCTCAAAATGTTTCACAAAATTGAATACACGACCAGTGGGACCTGGACTTCAAACATTTCTGAGAGCAAAGTTAGTCCCCAAAATGATACCACTGCCTTGGACACAAAAATTTCACTCTGATGTTATAGTTAAAATAATCTGTGAATATAGCATTGCACTAATTCAATACAGACTTTCTTGAAACTCAATGATAATCTGAAAAAATTGATCTAACATTTTTTCAAAAATGTCTGTTTGTTGATCTCCAGTCAAGAGTTTCACCAAACCTGGGTAATTTTCTTGTGCTTCATTAAATAAGTGCAGTTGCTTGATAATTTGTGCTCCATTAAATAAGTGAAATTGTTTGATAAAATGTGTTCCCTCAAATAAGTGCAGTTGCCTCCAATTTGTGTTTCATTAAATAAGTGTGACTGCTTGATAGTTTGTGTTCCATTATATAAGTGAAATTGCTGGATAATTTGTGTTCCATTAAATAAGCGCAACCGCTTTGTTTTTATGCTTTTCATATTACATTTTATTGATACAACTGAAACTATTCCTAAGGGACAAATTTTAAAAAGGCAAAATTGTTTTAGTTTATTGAAGCTTTAAAAAAATTATTGATCACTTTAAAGCATTTATTAACATTTTAGTAGTTGTACTTATGAACAATTGAAACAGAAATTGCACAATGTTTTTTTGACTTCAAATATGCATTGTGATAAAGTCAGTTGAAAAAAAAGTGTAAAGCAAAAAGCTGTGCCAGCTGCTTTTGAAGCTTATGACCTATTAGATCTGCTGTGTAAGGTGGAAGTCACTGATATGGCAAATGGACAATGTGATGCCACAATCTCACCTTGCTTTACCTCAAATATCTTGATGTGGTCATGTTGCTGTTTGTAAGAATGAAGTTCAACTCAATGAAAAATTGTGGCCATATCAGTTTATTCAGGCTACAAAAAGTGGCTTAGCTTCTTTATTCATTAAAACAAGCTATTGATATTATTCACTGCATCTATTACTGCAATGTAGAATGCTGGTTATCATCAAAATTGCTGTAGTGGTTGTGTGTCTTGGCGCAAAGTTGCTACTTTTAAAATGTAACATTAGATGTTTAGACCAGCCAAATGATTTTACAAAAATTCCATGAACGCCAGACATTTGTTGTATTTCCTTTAGGTTCTCCCCTGCTTGCACAATTTATTGGGAAACTTTTCATGAGAATCTCGTGATTTTTTGGAATATACTCTAAATTCTGAAGCATTGTACTTTGTTTAAAAATGTTTAGCACCTACACTGTTTATGTAACTTGTTTTCATTTTTGTGCAACTGTAGGTATTTTGATAACTAGCATACATACGACTTGAATTAGGGATCTGTTAATTACTTTGCGGCACAGACTGCTTGTGCCATTAAGCTTTCACGATGGCATCATCAAGGGAAAAGCTGTCCTATTCTGCCACCAATGGCACCATACCCAAATCAAGTAGCAAACAGAAGTTGTTACCTCTTCGCCAAGTGGTTCCTTCCGGTGGTGCCGCAAGTCGTGACTTTTCCAAAAGTAAACTGATGTCATACAGGAGAGCTCAGCATTTTCAGCATGTTCTAAATGATATCATGTAAGCAAACCTTTTGTAATTTTTTCCAAATTATGTTTCGTTATTGCTTATATATAAAGAACATCCCAGTACCATGCAAGCAGAGTTGCTGGGACAACAGGGCAATGAAATGTATTTTTTTGTTGTAATATTATTGTCATGACTGTGACCTTCATGTGAACTTCGTTCACTGAAAAATGAGAATTGATTAAGATTTGCCAAGTGCCTCGTGAAAGTCACTACCGTTTTACTTGCGCAAAAACTTTATTTTAAATTCTTTTCTACCTTCAAATTACAAGATGTTTTGACGTTCAGCACATGTATTTTTCTGAAATGATTTTATTGCCATGCGATTGGATTACAACTAGTGAAAGACTGCATCGTTGAAATTAGTTGAGGACGTGTTTTGAGTTCGTCCCAGACCTGTCGTGTTTTTGTTGCAAAATAATCCATAGTTTATTTTTACAAAGCAGCGCATGCATGCTCAATACTGGCGATATCGCGTTAGAAAATGTGCAGAATAAATTAACAGGACACCATGTCGCCGAGCAACGAATTTTTTTAAACACAAACGCCATAAATCCAATGAAAACAATTACAAAGTTCCAAGCAAAGCAATTGAAGATAGACAAGTTTTACCCTGGTGTGAGCAGTCCGACGTTCTTTACTCAAATGGTACAGAACCTGTCTTGCAAATGCTAATAAGCACTGGGGTACTACATCGCAAGCTGCTTTGTATGTAAGCAACAGTAGTTCTTTAAATACAAACAAAATAAGAACAACAAAAAGGAAGCGATAAGCGTTAGGTGAGATAAGTCTTGCATTTAATTAAACCTAACTGATTCAGCTTCAATTCCAGTTAACCGGATTTTTTTAACTATTGTTGTCTGCTGATCATGCTCAGAGCGAGGTGTGCAACTCTCGTTCTGTTTATTTGAATTTTAAAGGAAGAATCGCTCGAATAACCTGCTCTTTGTAGAATTTGAACGGTTGACGACGTTTGATCTCAATATTGTTAATTTTCATTTAAGACTCCCGGTATCCGGAATAAGTAAGTTTATGTGACAACTTGCAGACGTTGACGGAATGTACAAAATGTGCACGTACCAAATTCGTCATAAAAACAGAAGTTATGCGATTGCTTACCCCTGCCGTCGAGTGGAGTAAACGTCACATAATTGTGGTTAGCATGTTTACACCACCATGCTCATATTTTCTTCTGATAGCTCAACAACTTGCGTTTTTGGCTAAAAACGGCATATTCCTTCCTATTCACCTCTGCCACGAGCGGTCGACTGATCAAATGCTCCCTGCTTTAACTTTTTTTTTAACTCGTCATTGTGCATGCTCGCAGTTTCATGCTGATATGGAGTTATAAATGCAAATAAACATTATGTAACCGGGTAGTGAAGGGCGAATAGATTTGCATTTGTTGGACCTTTNAAAGTAGTTGTATTTTCTCTTGTTTTGTTATTATAATCAACCTTTTGTTATTTTTAAACATGCCATGTGCTGTTGCATTTACAGCGTTAAAGATGCTCAACGCGTTTGTGAAGATACTCAAGACTATGTACGCCGTGCTCCATCAAAGAAACCGGAACCAAATATGCCAATCAAGGTTGAAAATATTTCGTACTTTTTTGTGTTTGAGCGTTCGTTCACTGCCTACATCCTCGCTGCAGGTAATTACAGGTGAAATCCCGGTTTCTATCGTCTCTTAGCAACTCCATAACTCGCCAGCCGATTGTGCTAGAGCAGGGGTCTCCAAACTACGGTCCGCAGGCCAGATGCGGCCCGCGAAGCCGTTTTGTCAATGATGATAAGAAATATATTTACGAAAAATTTGGTAGAATGTAACATATCCCGAAACAATGACATTACGTAAGACGTCCGGCCCTCGACATGCTCTGTATTAGCTTATGTGGCCCTCGGATAAAAAAAGCTTGGGGACCCCTGTGCTAGAGATCTGTTCAAACCCTCAAAAGACTCGGCGAGTCTTCGGGTCTGAACTGAAAAACAAATGTTTGGTTTTGGGTTTCGTTTTTTTTTGTGGGTGACTTCATAAGTGGAGTGGTTTTAGGCCCTTTTAGCCCACTTCATCCTGCCCTGGGCCCGAACCGCTAGTTGGAAGTATTCGCTCATGTTTTTCGTGTAAACTAGGCTAAAATTTGAGTCTTTTGAGCCCCTGATTGACTTTCTAGGGTTTCGGGTTCAAACGTTATGGCCTAAAAACAACAAAATTATTAATTAATCGCCTAATTAGATAATTATTTAAAATTAATTATAATTAATTATTTTGTTGCCTTTAGGCCATAATTTTTCAATTAGCGAAGTGGCGCGAAAATAGCGGCTCACGCGGGATTTCTACGTACAGTGTATTCGTACACTGGTTAAAAAAATCATTTTCAGCAACGTTTTTGTCAGTGCGCACCCTAGCGGCCAATTGTCTTGTTGTCTCGGCAGAAGTTTTCAATTGATGTAATCGACCTGTTAAACCTGAAGGGGGTTCGAGAATTCCAGCGTAGCGTAACAACTAATAACGAATGGGTCTCTTTCGCCACTTGTATGTTATTGCCTTAAGGCGGCTTCACACAGAATCCGGTTACGGCTTACGAACCGGCTTATGGCCAAGGTCAGTCTTCCCACATGCAGCAAGAACACCATCACCGACAACCACGGCAATCCGGATTACCTAAACCAGTTTTAAGTAAACCGGAAGCCGGACGAAACCGAGCACATTCACCCGCATGCGGCCAACGGAGCCTGTGTGAAGACTGCCGTTGGCCATAAGCCGGATCGTAAGCCGTAACCGGATTCTGTGTGAAGCCGCCTTAACGATGCTTCTTTGGAATTCGCTTTATTGGCTGTGGCATGCACGTTGTCATTCAGTGCAACTCAAATCAGACTGCTTTCAAATTCATAAAAATCACTGCTGATTTGTGGGCTGAACCGATTAATTTTAACCCGTTTTTTTGTTTCACGTCTAACTGCGAGGCGGTAACAAATCTTCTCAAACAGTTATTGAACTTTAATATCCAAGCAAATGCCAAAGCATTCAGACCTGGCTGTCTTGAACGAACGATTGCCCCCACCCTGTTGGTCGTTGCTTGCATTCGCGGTGTTTCGTGAATTCGATTTTATCGCTGCCGCTGCGCTCCTGGCAGCAAAGATGGATTGTTTACGAAATAAATCAAACAATAGCTTTTTTCTTATTATGCAGATGATGAGTGTGGATCGCCGGAGAAGGGTGAGTATCGAACATTGCTCATCTCTATACTTCGTTCCGCAGCTGCTCTGTTGCTTCGATTTTTAAACTTTTTGTTGAACATAATGTGAAAAGATGCAGTTTCGTTTTTCCGTTTAATTAAAAAAGTTTGAGTTTTCTCTAAACTTAATGCTAGAAACACGCAACGGATGTTTGCTTTTTTTTTTTTTTTCATATCTAAATCCACAAGCCACAGCTGACCGAAGTTTTGTCTCAGTTTTTGATGACGATTCATGTTTTCCAGCAAATGTACATGTACATGAAAAAGTGCGTCGAGTCTGGGCCAGTCGTGCCAGTGCAGCCGCACTGGTTGGACTCTATGCTTTCAAAAGTGCCGGAAGCTCTGCGCCAGACCAAAGCGCAAAACGAACTCATTGAAAGCATTTTTGCCGAAGTGAAATCCGATTACGACGGAAGCATACGAAAATCTATGGGTTGGTTGGTGTTATAAACGTTTTTGAGAGTGTATTTTGTAAAATCTTAAACTGTTGGAACTTTCAAAGACAGCTACAGAAAAATTATATACCGATTAAACGCACAATGAATCACCGTTTATCATTTTAGCGGTCAAGTAGTTGGCCTAATCCAGTGTTTCTCAAACTTTTCTGCACGTTGACCCCCAATTAAAGTATACAATTTTCTGCAGACCCCGTGGCCTAGCCCAACAGTTACTAATACTAGGAAAGTATGTGTCAAATCACATTAAGTTTAACAAACTGCCGAACTGCGATGCATGCACTACAATATTGTTTGTGACGTAACAAACAAAACAGTTTTCATAATGTCATCACAATGGATGATTTAATAAAAAAACTTCGAATCGAATGTACTTTTAAACTACTGTAGCTGAGATTTGATCAGCCCTCTTAATTTTGTTTGATTTGTTGAAAAACGCCGTTTGTATTCCTTGCCCGATTAAAAATAACTTTGAATTGGAGGCTTCATTGCTCCGGTAGACCCCAGCAGTTATTCATTGACCCCCTGGCCATTCAGTGTCCTCCATTCGACACCGTGACTATTTATCGACCCCTTGGATGGTCCAATTGACCCCTGGGGGTCGATATCAACCACTTTGAGAACCACTGGCCTAATCAAAGTATATAACTGTCAATAAGTTTCTGTCAAAGTCCAATCTTTCAATAAGTTTCGAGATTCAACATAATCAGTCGAAATTGTCAATAAGTTTCCAACGGGCTTGGTTGACTAGGTAACCTCCATGGTCTTTCACCAGTCCTACGTGACACATTGACGAACTTTGTTTACATTGATCAGTTCTCTTGCCACTGCGTTTTCATTTATTCCAATTTCCACTGACATTTGGTTACTTCTTTGCACGTTGGCTTTTTGCATTGTGTCTGCTTATTTGCTGAGTCATATGATACAATCATTCAATCAATAAACATAGCCCAGCCATTTCAGCTTGCACACGCTTGTTTTTTTAGTTGGTTGTTGTCAGGCAGGTAATGAACTTATAGCAAACGCCCGTACTGGTCGGAATAACCGCGAGAAGTTATTTTCTCCTTTCGTTTTCTTTTTTCTTGCAATCCAGTGCAGCACGTTTTGTTAAAACCAACGGTGAAAGGATTAGAGAACGAGACTGCCGGACCTCCTCCGAGCGAACCGAGGTGAGGCCAACTGCATCACTGCTTCTGTGCAATACTACGAGGAGAATTCGAAATGTTCGTTTGCATGGGCGTGTAAAGCAACCAGCGTTGATGCTTGAGCATTTTTTAATTTTTAAAGCTGAATTGTAGCTCCGCATGTAACTTTAACAATCGTAACCTACGTAAATGTTATGTTGGGATCGGCCAACCAAGTGCCATAGTCAGCTTGGGCCTTGTTTGCGCGCTCAAACAAAGTGCTACTAGTCGTTCTCAAGCATAAACACCGAATAATTGTGAAGGTAGAGTATTATAAACTTCAAAGCTTCTGGAAAGTTTTGGTGCATTACTTGTGATGGGTTCCAACCCTAACTTTGACCTTTGGGGAAACATTCGCTTGCAAACATCACCCTTTATAACCCAGAATATCATTTTCTAAGCCCAATTGGCGGGCAGGCGTATGCTTTGGGATTGCTTCCCCAACCTGTTTGGTAAGTCTTTTCCTGCTCATTTCTCAACTTCACGTTTTGTCGAAGTCGCATGCTTATCGATCGCCACGGATACCGCGCTCAATTGCAATGGTTCGTGTTGGCCCGGCGATCGAATCTCCCCTTTGACACATTTCCTCCTTTTGTAGCGGCATCGACTATTCGAGTGCGTGGCACGAAAGCTTCGTGAAAGCCCGCAGCGAGATCGCCAACAACCTTTGGATCACGCACCCGTCGATGCAGACGGTCTTGCGGATGTGCCAGAACAGCCTTCAAGACTTGCTGCTGGTAGATCTCGGCCAACTCAGGTGCGGCACGCTTGGCATTGTTGAAATGCGTGACGATTGAACAGAACAAACCTCGCGCGTGACTGCAGGTGCTGGGGAAGAATATATATGCGATCCAAACTTGAACTCTCGACATTTAAGGGCCTGATCTCGGGCGTCGGAACGGGACAGGGGGAGCTTGGAATCCCCGAGATTTTGAAATTTGGTGTTTTCCTAATAACGTTTTAGTAGAAAAACGTTTTTCTCTTGGTTTCGAGATTGGTAAAATGAAATTTTACCAGTGTTGCCCCGCCTGAAAAAACGATTTTGGCCACCAACTGGATCAACTATTGTTTCCCCCTTGAAGCATCCTTCCGACGCCCGTGGACCTGATGCTGAACGGCGTGGTTGCCACAAGCGATATTGTATGACCTTGGAAAGCTCTCGACCCCAATAACGTACAGATGAGATGATGGGGCAAAAGGTGAACGTTTAAAATCATAGTCAAACCAAAGTGGTCATTGCATCGATTAATTTTGGGCGGAAGTGCCGATCTTCCTTTGTTATGTCACATATGTTGCTGTAAAACGTTCAGATACAGGTCTACGGTATTTGTGACTCTATTGTATAGCAGCGGTTAAAAGCCACCCGATATGGGAACAGGACCGTCGCCAGCGGAGGGGGGGCAGTGGTGCCCGCACCCCCATTTAAAATCTTTGCCCCCATTTCATGTTTGCCCCCAGGTTGCTGGATACATCCAATATTCTATTGAAAAATTGTGCCGCCGCATGTGGTTTTTGTCCCCCCCTGCTGCGAAATCCTGGTGACGGGCCTGTACCGGAAAGATACGAACTTGGGATCAGGCCTGATAAAAAGAACTGGCACGTTAATATATGACTATTTTGATCACTAGGAGAGGTTTCCTGGTGCGTGTCTAATAAACGTCTGTCACTTTTAAACCTTCCTACGGCAATTAATGGCCTGTGAAATTGTTTCTTGATTATATTACCCGTCTGTGGGGTGAAAAAGGTTGCGGCCTGCTCCTGTAAAGAAATAAGCCGATTATGACTCAATCTAGCGGCTTTTCATGGCTCAGTTTTAAGCTGGTTTTCGACCGTCAACAGCAGCAATAGCCATATCCTGCCTGACTTTGCGATCATGACGGTTTTCTCTCCAGGTCGCAAGGACAGATTGACATAGAACATTTGAAAAATCACGTGACATTGGACTGCGAAAAAAGCGAAGAGAAGCTGATGATCGGTTGGTACCCGAAGGTCATTAACGAGTTTAACGACGATTCCAAGTTCAAAGCAATCCGAAGGGACAAACTCGATTCCTTCCACTCATGCGTGACGACGTTGATATCAAACCAGGTGAATATATTTGTTGCAGAATGAACGCATTGTTAAGCAGGCCCGTAACCGGGTTGTAAGGTTTGGAGTTGCGAAGTAGCTTTTTAAGGGGTAAATATTTTTTTTTGTTATAAGTTGAAAATAAATTTTTGTGGGCACAACAAAACTTGGGGGACACAAAAAACTTAGGGAGGAACTGCCACCGAATGCCCTCCCGTGGCTATGGTTAGGTGTTCATGATGCAAATTCAGCTAGAGTTTATTACTTCATTGGTTGGAGTCTACAAAAGGTTTTTAGATGAAACATTGTTCGTGTTTCAACATAATCTCACAACAATTTAGAAAGGTTAACTTTTCTTGTTGAAAATTTTCCGTTTTAATGTGTCGTTGCGAACACGAGACGCTTTATCCTGTAGTCACTGCTTCTTCCGATCACGTGACCTGTAGTCACTGGTTCTTCCGATCATGTTCCTCTTCACAACGGGTTTGAGGGAGTGTAGTCCCCAAACGCAAGTTCAAGCCCATATTTTGCAAGTCAGTACAAAATCTTACCTAGCCTTAAGCGACTGGCGATTATGATTGTTGCACACGAAAATCTCTTCTCTACACCACGACCTGCCTAACAACCTCCAGACTAACGTGTCTGACTCTGCCGTCTGTGGCTTTGTATTGGTTTAAAAACTTGTAATTAGCATCGTAATTCAACCTGTGGCCATTCGTGGATTCTCAACGGTAAGTGTATTCGAAAAAATGGAAGGTTTTGCAGAGAAATCCCGACTAAATCTTCTTTTGCACTCCATACTGCTATATAAGTCAACTTAACTCGAGACCTGGTCCACCTTGCAATGGTCCAGGAACAAACATTGCGCTTGTGCGACCGGTTCTAATGCCTCGTTGCTTAATAGCGGTTTTGTTGCAGCTTCACGAATACGCCTTCGGTGGCCTATAGAGACAGGGTGACCAGATATTTTCCGCAGCTTATGGCGAAAACTTTAATAAAAACTGGCCAAAATTGCTGTTTTTTGAAAAAGTTATGGTCGAAAATGCAAAATGTTTTGACTATGGTAATTTGCGTAAACATAGGAGACTCAAAAGTTTCGAAGGCACTGCATTTTTTCCGCAAAGTCTGGTTTAGCCAAAGAAGCAAGTTTTGACCCTAAAACAATTTGTCGTGCCTTGAACTTAAGATTGAGCATTGCAACTTGTCCTTCGTTATCTTATTAAAACTTACAAACATATATACTCAACACTATTTGAGATCAATGCTTCAAATCTGACACATTCGTGTTAAACACTCTGAAATTAAAACTTTTCAATCCAACGGCAATGTTAGATTTCTCTTGATCACGTGCTTCAAATATACGAACAAGAGATGTATCCATTAAACTGATGATCATAATCAAATGCTTCAAACCATCATTAAGCAAACACTGAGTCATATGACAGGTCCGATTAAAACACTTGTACAAAATCTACTGACTGCGCGGGCTAAATAAGTAGTACGTAATGCACTTCAGAGCAATACAAGGCTGAAGCAACATGGTGTTAGTGTAACAGTGAGATGTAGACCGTCCAAAAATCCAAGAGGGCCAAATATTTAATGAAAATTTCATTTCAAAGTAAAAAACTGAAAAATGGCCAAAAAATGGTCAAATGTATGTTTTCATGGTCAGCGCATTTCAAAAATGGCCAAACTTAACAAAATTGGCCATGAAATAGCCAATCTGGCAACCCTGTGTAGAGACACGTGCGGCTGCGCAGTCTTGTAAGTCAGCGCTGCCTTGGTCCATCGTAATGTCTTTGTTAAAACAATACCTGTGTTACGTCACGGTTGGCTTTTGTTCAGCTAGCTGTGTCACTGTGTATGGTGTCCAGTAACGGTTTTATTACAAGGCTGTAGCCTCACCACACGTAATACGTTATAGTCAGAAGCGTAGCCGGGGGTGAACCAGGAGGAAAACCGTTTCCCAATTCTTTGAAAGGAAGAACAGCGTTTCCCTAGTGATACCAACGTATTGATGGCGATGTCGAAATTTTAATGGGATTAACCATAAGCGTAGCCAGGGGGCATTACGCCCCCAAATTTCTAGCATATCTTGTCGTTTTTTGCTTTGAGAGGCGGTCTACCAAACAAAATACTGTTGCTCGCCAAAAGTCAAAATATTTGCCCCAAAAAATATTTTGGGCTGGCTACGCTACTGGGATTAACCACAAAGAATTACCAGATATCTTGACAGTTAGCTAAACATGCTCTTTCATAACAGTGCCCTGTCCCGCTAAAGGTTTATCTTCTAGCACAGCAGCGCTTGTAATTAACCGCGAACAATTGATTTCATCTATGCGCTCCTAATATTGTTCATAGCATTACGTCCACCCTGCTTGCCCAAACAAGTCTTGCATGGTGGCATTGCATCGCATATGGCGGTGCCTCCTAAACTTTTCGTACCATTTTCCGCTTCAAGTTCAAGTTCAACTTACATACCACACGCCTTTGCACCAACTTTCAGACAAGCTTTTCAAGATGATTGTTAATCAAAGAAACGCTTTTTCCATTGTTGCGAGCCCATTTTTGGCGGTACCAATCTTTCTGAGGATGTATTTGGCAGTATCCAGTTTTCGTCCCTTAAAATATCTTGGACGAAGTTACAAGTTCTCGTCGATAAAAGATTACGACACAAAATCGATGATTACGACACAAAAGCGATAATTGCTCACTGTCACCTTTTCTGTTACTGCAGTTGAAGGATCTCGTCCGTCGCTCCTTGGACCACTGGGTGTCGCTGTTTGACCCGAACGACAAATTCCGACTTCCGATTTTCAAAATGGAACTGACGTTCGACGAGGGCAAGATGGAGTTTTATCCCAGTTTGCAGGTGAAAGTTTTCGCGTATTTTGCGATAGCCACTCTGATTGACTGAAGCACGCTTGCGTTTCTTGTACGTCGCCTTTGAGCCTTAGCAACGCAATTGTTTAACCGCCGAATGTGTTTCTCCTTTTACTTGGAAGAAACCAGAAAAAAAGCTTTTCAACTTTTGTTACCTTTTGTATGTTTGTGGCCCCTGAGCCTAAGCTTTCAAGCACGTGTTCAGTTACTCGGACTCGACTGGAAATTTAAACACAAGGTTCCCGCCCCAACACAACACTAGTGTCACCTTACTTTGTGCGACACGTGTACTGGTAAACATGAAGTTTTTTGCAGTCGTCCACACGCCCTGATCATGTTCTTTNGAAAGATTATTTCTAGGGGGGAAATAGTGGATTTTCCAGGGGGTGGTCAAAAGGATTTTTTACAGGGGGGCAAGCAGTGGTGAAAATTCATTTTACCAATTCCGAAAGTAAAGATAAAAAGTTCTTCTACTAAAATGCTAAATAGCAAAATATCGCATTTTATAATCCAAGGGGCAAGACCCCCCTTATGACGCCCGTATTTGTAGGACGTGGAAGACTGCGTGATGAGCATTGCCGACACGATCTGCTCCAGCATGCACAGCGTGCCCACCGTGAACTGCTGGATCACCG
>JGI24159J19872_10009472_pt1 | contig 12765 bp, 8 predicted proteins | sample Ectturendosymbi4_FD_19872 | JGI IMG/M metagenome (IMG submission 19872)
CAACAGCTTGATATAAGAATTCGGTAATTCTTTCTTTGTTCGTTTTCGAGTTTGCGCTGGGTAGAGGTGCAGTGTGTTAAGATGATAGACTTTTTTGGTTAACAGGAGTTTTTGAAGCGAGCAGCACGGACGTGCAGATTGCTTGGCTCCTTTGAGTACGCGTCTTTAAGTGCCTTGCTCAAGCGCACAGCAGCGATAACACAGGCAGGTTTAGGGAGTCAGACCATACTATCCGGAACCGCCGCTTTCAAAACATTGCGTTGCGTCATCGAAGTCGCGTACATATTTGCATCACTAAAAGCAATTACCGTAAATTTTTTTGTCTGGGAGAAGACAACACGCAAGGAACTTCAACCCTTTGAGTTAACAAGCGAAGTAACTACAGAATTTGCCCATAACGGCACNTCTAGGGGATTGCATNAAGAACATTATTGCCGAATTGACATTATAAGCGAATTGAANTGCATATAAAATATGCCATCACGACCAAACAAAATGTAACGTTATCGGCGAATTGACGTTACAGAGGAAGAGGTTATAAACNAATTCAACTGTATAGAACAAAATTACATAAGGTTTCAGGCCCCACTCGGATTAAACTAAAAAGTTAGTTTCAGGGCAAGTTGTCTATTTTTAGGGCAAATTGTTATTTTCAAGGCAAACTTTTTCCGCCCCCCCAGTAAAATGCTTTCCCGTACGCCTATGGCCCTCCCTGCCCCTTTCCGACGCCCATGTGCCCCAGTAGTTATTGCATTCTCTCCTGTATCCCTTCTTGTCCATGGGGATGATCACCACAGTTTGCCAAACCTTCAACGCCATTCCAGATCCCCAGGCTACTTGACACACAGAAGTTAGTGATTTCCATCTTTGTTCAAGGATTTTGGCATATCAGTTCATCACAGTTGCAGCCTTCTTAGCCTTCAATGTACTGAGAACTGGGAGATAGCCGTATACTTTTTAGCATTCTCACTTTTGGTATCATGGCTGATCCAGCCCTCGATGTACAATGATGTTTTCAGAATTTGTTCTGTTAGGGGCAGCATCCCATAATTTCCCACGATTTTTGTATAAACCTTAAAAGTTATTGATAAAAGTAAAACACTGGGCACCCCTTGCACGTTTTCCTGGGATTCTACCACTGAGAGGAAGATCTTCAAGCTCTCCTTTGCGTATAGCATGGCCCAAAAATTTACAATCATACATGAGAACTGACTACACGAATCATTGCAAAAGTCTTGCTTTTATCTGAGTGGAAATCTTGCGGTTTCTGAAAAGTTTTCATGCTGTTGAAACTTGATTTCTACAGATTTATGCCGTTCTATTTCTTTTCCACACCTAGCATTTGAAGTGAGTCAGGAACCTGAACAATAAAAGTGCTGAACTTGTTCAATCTTAATATTGCTGGCTGTTATGGAAATTGATAATAATTCATCTGGTGACTGCTTTGACATTACCATGACTTTTGTCTTGTTAATAAAATTTTTATTTAGCACTAGAAGTTGCCAAAGTCAGAATTTGTCTGTTAGAAAATATAAAAACGCATCGAAAAAGTTATTTAAACCACGTTATAAGAATAGATGACCTATAATGTAGTCAACCGAAATTTTTATGAAAATCACTGATTTTTGAAAGTTGATAGAACCATGTTAATTTGCAGCTTTTGTCTCCGCGTAAACACTCGATGTGTTTTTTCCCCTTTTTTCCGAGCTGGAATAAAAGGTGGTATTTTAAACTGTAGCCCATCGATGGAGTCAAAACTTCCATACCATTTTCAGTTTTATTAGGTATACAAATCACACGTATATACGCCAACAAAAACAAAGCGTTTCAGACATAGTCGTAGCCAGGGGGGACCTGGGCGGCCACGGTCCTCCAAATTTTTAGAACACGGAGTCATTTTGAGCTTTGAGAAGCGGTATCCCAAACAAAATAGCGTTATTCGCCTAAAATCAAGCTTTCTGTTCCCCCAAATTTTTTGGCCCCCAAAAATTTTTGGGCGAGCTACGCTACTAGTTTCAGACCGTTGACGCGCTGGGTTGGAAGAACGGCAAGTATTGAAACACGCTTCTGGTCAAACAGAAGGCTTTGAAACGAATATTGGGTTAACGAAGGTACTGACACCAGAATAAGACGTCCACATGACTTGACGTTTGCAAACGTGTTAAAGAACAACATACGGTCACTCATGCAGAAAACTTTTAAAACCAGGGCAGCATTCATTTGTTCGATCGCATAAAGGTCTCTACACCAACGTTCATACGACAACTGTAAATGCGCGATTCACAGCATTACCACAACTCATTACGCTCACAAAAATGCTTACAGCAATCAAACACAGTCAAAGGCATACAAAATTATTAATGCTGATTCAGTGGTCTCAAAGTAGCATATATTTTTACAAAAAAGGACGAAGCAAACACTTCAAGCATCATGAAAGGATTCCATGCCATAAAAAAGCTTAGTACAAGCTACTTTTCAAGCAAACAGGTGCTAGTGTATCGGCACCTCGCCAACTCTAAAACGGTTTTCAGGTTTAAATCCATCACGAGCTCTTTCAAAATTTCAGCGAACAAAACTGACGTCATGGTTTATCTGTCGGTCTCGCAAAAGACTAAAAGAACGTTTGCGCCACAGACTGAACAAAAACTACCGTGTGCTGCGACTTTACCACATTTTCGGATCTGAGACGTCATTAGGTTATTACCACGCTTTTATAAAAGTGACTTGTTATTGTGTGGGAAAGGGGTTCATTTTGTTGATGTTTCGCTGTTTTCGAAACAAACGTTAACATCAGGGGCGTAAAGAGGAGGGAACAATTCCTCGGGCGCCGAAGCACTGCGGGGGCACCGAAAATCCCAACAATGTCCAAGTATCGGCACCTCCTTCAATACAAAACATTTGCATCCGAAGACCTTAGGTTCGAATATGGGGGCGTCAAACTTGTTTCTTGCCCAGTGCGCCATCTGACCTCGTTACGCCCCTGTTTAACATTACTCTTTTTTTTTCAAAAAAAGTGGATTATTCTTCCAAAAAACAAGTTGCTACTGTATTTTATATTCACCCATTTTTCAAAAATTGTGTTATTAATACACTTTATCTCAAAAAATGCGACAGTCACAATTTAACATATCGATGGAATGGATTTACTAACTTTGCCGGTGAATAAGTCGCGGCAGCAATTTTTTGGCTAAAAATTGTAACCCCAGGACAGCTCTTTTTTTTCCCCAGCACCAGTAATAATGCACCATGCTGAACATATATTGAGCGGTACATTTACAGTTCTAAGAACAATGTTGGAGCAGTTTTGCCAGAATGAATTTTGATCAGATCAGGTAAGCTTTTATATAGCTTTAGCCATACACCCCGGGATTCAGTGCAAAAAAATCTTGAGGAAGTTTAGGCCGAAAGTTCAAGGATGTAGTCGCAAATTTTTCAGACAGTATTCGTTGAATTGCGGTGGGCGAACCTGAAAAAATGCTTGTTTTGTTTGTTTCGCATCATTTTCTGTATAAGCGGCACTCAGAAACTCTCGGTTTTGTCCAAGGATTTTAGAAAGATTCCGGTGCAAACCCGTTTCTCCGCCGTTACTTTATCACTTTAAAGTCTTGCATGAATCTCTGTGTCTGGTTTTGTTTGTTTACTGGAACCAACATAATGCAAATGACTCTGGGGCAGTGGGCGCTGCACATTTCTTTCTCACAAATCATCACTACACAAAATTAATGGAATGGCAAGTTGCCACATACAAGAAGCGCAACGAAAAAAGTACATATACAATCAGGTAGCAGCAGTTCAGGGCTGAATGAAACTTTCGAGAAGCTCTGGATGGAACGGTCGTGAGCTAAAGTACAGTAAGCCATGGTTCAAGAGTTCGTTAAACGAGACTTCTAAGTTCGCGCTTTCGACCCCTTCAACTGCACTCTAGAAGATCATTAAAGGCGCGACATCTGGAAACTTCAAGCCACGTATTTGCGTTCTCACTTGTCTTTCAGGCCTGTTGTACTGATGGTTAATGTTTACAAAAAATCACCTTTAGCAACAGCGTTTGATTGTTTAGGGCAGAAGGAGATCACGACAGAAACGCTATAGAGTGTTTTGCACAATTTTCTTTGCTGGAAAACTGGAATATTTTTACATACGATTAAATAGCCTATTAGTGAAATTAACCCTGTACAACAAAATGAATGTTAAACAAAGCTTGAAAAGATGACATTTCAAGATGCATTATCACGAAAACATGAACTGGCTGTGATTTAAGACGCATCAAAGAAAATCGCAAGTTGCAAACAATATGTGTTTCAATACTTTCGCAGAGCGGCGTTGTATTTTAACTTTACTGCTGATGTGACACTTGTTAGCAACAGACCTTTGTGATCGATTTTCTTCTCCAGTTTTGAACGAAGTTTTGCGTAAGGTTTATGGACTATATTACTTTCTGTCGCAATTTGGTAACAATAGGACTGCCATCCAAAAATTGTTTAAGTAAAACAAAGAAATGGTGTCGTGATGAAAATAATTTGTTAGAGCACATTATTGCTGTGAAAGAGTTTTTCGAAAAATATATAAAGTCTTTTCGCCTTCACAGATGGCGTCGTGCATTACATTGAACGCTGAGCATAGTAAAACTGCATTTATGCTGAAAAAGTAAATACCTGTGATGTTACCACCCTTGTGTCTAAGTTTTGAAAATTGTCGGAGCACGACACACGAAATGCGAGACTTCGTATAATCAAGTTGATGATTACACTGTCATTGTTTCCTGTCTCCTGGTATATGACCAAGGTGGTCTAGACAGGGATCAAGAGGCAATAAACGCAACATCCAAGCTCAACGGGTTTGCTGTACTGAGTTAGGGAACTGTAGTGTTAAAATCCGCGATTATTCCGAAATTTGATCCTGTTGTTACCTGTTTTACTCCAGTAGTCATATTACCGTAGGCAGAAGCAGTGCTTTGGTTCATAGTGAAAGTTTCATTGGACGCTTGTGAGGATTGCTGAGTAGCCTGTGGGGTTATAGGCGGTTGAGTGGATGCAGACGCCGGTGTTGGCATGGTGGAGGGAGACATAGTTGAAGCCGCTGTAGCTACACTCGGTGTTGATGAAGCGGTCATTGTGGTACCCATTGTGGTGCCCATTGGCGTCGTTAGGGAAGTTGTCGGCTTTGCTGACGTTTTCATCGTTGACATCGGTTTCTTGGTGGGCTTCGTGGTCGTTGATTGCGATGCAGCAGTAGATGCTGGTGTCGTGTTTGTAACTGTTGTCGAAGACCCCATAAAACAAACATTGTTATAGTCCGCAGCCAACCATTAAAACAGTGACTAAATATCTAAATTACTGTACTTGGAAAATCTATTTGAGCCAAATTACTGCGGGCTCAGAGCTGTCAGTAGTTTTCATTTGAGTACAAATTACGACCTTCGCAAAGCACATATGATGTGTGTGCTTCTAATGCATGTTTTTTTCTATTAGCTCAAAAATTTTACATATTTTCTTACCCGCCAACGTTCCAATCAAGACACAAATGACCACAATCAAGATTATTATTATTGCCGCGATCACGATTTCCATCTTATATCGGCTCCAAATTTCGCTGATTCTGCTGCTGTGTCCGAAAGTTACTTGGTTTCCAGCTGCAGCATAAAGCAATTATTCCTAATGGATGACTCATAGCTAATAAATTTTGCACTGTAAGAGATATAGAAAATTGCACCTATAATCAATGAATTTACCGTTAGAAAAGTAACGAAATGGGTGCTAAATTAACCCGTGGAATTTAGTAAGTTGCAGGTTGTTCCAGTTTCATTTAAACTCCAGGTCGGGCCAGTTCAAACTTTCACCATATTTGGTTTTGTTAATCACTAAATACAAGCTTCAAGTAATTAGTTTCCGCAAAGGTGCTGCAGTTGAATCAATCAGCGAAATTTTAATTGGAAGTCGGTTTTACGTAAACGTACGTGTACTCGCTCCCGAAATCTGTAAGCAAAAACTCACGAGTAAAATGCTGGAAAAATGAAACAAGAGTAAAGAAAGCAAGCAAATTCTAGAATGAAAATAAATCGAAACAGAAGCTGGGACAAACCGCAACTGCAAAATCACCCGTTCTCAGACGGCTGGTTTCACTAAAGCTGAAAACTGTCTGACGAGTGACAGCAGTTACCGAGAAACGAATGCACAGCTACACGAGCAAAACGACTGTGACCATAGCGGCAGTGCAACGCACAAGCAGAAAGTCGTTAAGGTTGACTGACGTACTCAAGGGAGGGTCCTTTCAATGGTATTCCTTGCAGATGGGAGACACAAAAGTAGGCAAAAATGTAGATGCGTTGTAAGGAAGGGAATCAAAGAATTTGGTGTAGCGGAATGACAAAAAATGTTCATTTAATCACCGTAAATTAACAAATAAGGGAAACAAGAATTATTTTACACGAGGGGGATCATGCTTTGAACGGCAAGCTGGGCGTTTAGTTTATTAAATAATTTACCTTCACATGAATCTAGAGTCACAGCTGGTTTGTCCTACAAACCTTTACAGTGTAAGAATCACACACAGGTGTTTTATTAAGAATGCTATGATGCTCCGTGCAGTACCGCAATACGGGCATTTGATCTCTGTCACATTTCATATCTGGTTTGTCCCAAGCACCTCGGTGTGCGGTCCATCTCTCGGAAAATTTGTTTACTGTTTGGTCAACATCGGAACAGGACTTTTCGGTCTGGCCGATTCGGTCTGGACGTTTCGGTTTGAGCCGTTTTGGTCTGAGCCGTTTCGGCCTGGGCCGTTTCGGGTGCGGGCATTTCGGTCTGGCCGTTTTGGCCTGGGTGGGGACATTTCGGTCACGACATTTCTGTACAGAAACAACTTACGGTATCACATTCGTTTATTTAGATCATTATAGGCAGTCGAAACGTCACGCTAGCTGGTGCTATACCAACTCCCTTTGAAGAGTCATGATTGCTATTAAATCTGAATTGTAATTATGACTTTGAAGAAGTTGTATTTGATTGCAAAATGTCGATAATGATTTCATTTGCTTGCTGACTATAATGAAAATCATACGTTGATGCTGATTAACAGTTGGATGTTGGATCATGTTTGTAGTTTTTTAAAATAAAACTTCTCGTTGATTTAAGTATGTTTGCATTAAAAAGTAAACATGTAAGATTTCTGCAAGATTTCATAGTCTGACCGAAAAGTCCCCAGATCGAAACGGCCCAGACCGAATCGGCCAGACCGAAAAGTCGCGTACCCGCTCAACACAACGTTGACTGCATATCGCACACGTCGCCACATAATTACCATAGTTTGCACATTTCAGGTTTTGTTTCAGCTGGAAAGTTTTTTTTTTGGCTGGATATGTGATACACTTCAGATCATGGGTTTGCTGTATTTTCCACGGCAACCACAAAGCGCACAGCGCTTGCAAGGCCCTGACGAACCTTCGGTTTGCTTTTTTGTGTTAATTTGAGCGTGGTGATTGTATAGTCACAAATGATTGTACAATATTTATTGCAAAATTGTATGTTGAAGTCTTCGTGGGAAAAAATACAAACGCTCTCGTTGCAAGATCCATTGAATGAAAGGTTTGAAAATCTGCCATCTCTAAATGACAATCGGATCCGCCTTGACTAATGCATTTGTAGACACAATTGGCTCATCCACTGGAATGACAAAAACACTGAAGCGCGTTTGCACGCTCATTAACGATTCCCACTTTGACGTACAATACATCTATTCTGCTGTCATATTTTGACGGAAATTCAGTGACCACACTTGGACCGCTCAGTACCAGGGGCGGATCTAGCCAGTGAGGNTAGTGGGTACGATTTCAGTAATATTGGGTAGTCCAGTCTCATTACGGGCTCATTACTGCAAAAGAGATGAAGTATATTTCACAACACTGCTTTGANAAAACAGTGGATGGAAAATGGCCTTATATCGCGATTGCTGTTTTCCGAATTGTGCAAAATCATGGTGAATAAAGTTACTTTTGTAGGATTTAGGGGGGACGATCCCAATCGCCGCCCCTGGATCCGTCCCAGTTCAGTACAACAGTCTTTTAATGCAAGGTATGAATTGAAAATTTCATGTATTGCATATGCAGTGGTGTAACTAGAGGTATGAGTCCAAGAGGTGAAAATTTAGCTGAAAGGGGCCCACTGGCCGCTGTAGGGGTCCACTAGCTAACACTAGGAAAACACTTGAGAAACAATGTTGAATCCGGATGTGGATGGCCATACTAAAACTCTAAAACAATGAAAAATACTCCGAAAAAAAACAAAAAAACAACAACCTACTGAAAATCAAAAGCATACTGAGACCGAAATATAAGTTATGTGGGGATCCGCATTTTACATTTAGCTTGCCAGGGGGGAGATCACCCCTCTTTCCCCCGTCACTTACGCTTACGCCACTGTGCATATGTAAACAGCATGCAACCATTCAGTTAAGGTTGTGTTTTCGTAACTCGAAGCGACGCCTGGAGTCGAACAATACGCACTTACTCTTTTTGCTAGATTCGAAGCATATTTGCATGTCACTGATACCCTGATGCGGTCGGCTTAGCTACCTATTTGTCGCGTTGGTTTCATTTATTCTTATGATAAATGCTGCATCAACCAGTGGTTTGAGCAAGTGCAAAAGTTCCAAGGTAACATGAGTTGCATCATAAAAAGCAGCCAATCACATGTACTTTTTAATCTCCCTGATTTGAAAACATTTCTACACCGGCCCAAGTGACACCGGTGTTAACTAAGCAAAAAGCTGCATTCAGCAGCTTTTTGCCAGACTCTCCTGTAATCTTCGGGTGTGCAAACCAGCTATTCAAATATGAATATGTTCCACTTAGGTATAGTCTTCAGACGAAACATTGTGACCAGTTTAACGACGATTCTGCTCAGAAGCACAAAAACGTGGTTGTTTTTTTAATTAGAGCTACACATCGATACCGCCACATCGTTGTTAAACAAGTAAGCGCTGGTAAGTTGCATTAAGGGTTCGCACCACAACCTTTGTGCTTCAGGTGGTACGATGCAGAAATCAAGAACGCGACGCTGGAGATTACTGTTTAAGTTGCCGATACGTAAGCTTCGTCAGACTTCACTGCCATTAAATTTTTCGCACTATAACAAGTTTCGCTGCTTGTCTTTTTGCGAAATAACAAAATTCAAGAAAAACTTGTTGGTTTTTAGCAGCCATAGCATTTAGGCAAAGCAAAACAGTTTTTAAGCAAGTGAAGAACAAAAAAATACTTTTACAACAGCAATTAAACTTTACAAGTGGCGATCTTGCTTAACACCTCACCTTCCACGTCACCGCCATCCACTAGCACGTTCTGGCTACCTGCATTGCCGTCTTCCTTTTCCTGGACAACTGCTGCTCCGTCCGTGTCTGAAGGACAAGACCGATTGTTTCAATTACAAGTAAAAACAATTGTTTTTGTGTAAAGCTGGAAATGGTCACAACCGACACTGCGCGATGTAATCAACAAGAGCGGGTAGGCGCCGCGACAGCGAGTTTCTGTTGGTCATTTTACTACTAGAGTGACAAGGTTTTATATTGCTCCCTCCCTGCAAATGACAAGGTAAGATGTTTTCTAAAAATAAATTATGACGGATACCGGGCCCGGCATGCCATTGGCAAGTTGCTGCCATACAAACCCAGGATTATATTTCGTGGCTTTGTGTTGCCGCAACCTAAATGCTGACGCCAAGGCACGCCCGTTGCCGGTTCCGCGTATGCGGAATGCATGCGCTCGCTCGATGAAAGCGAAATTCGAAATATCACGTTCGTTGCGAACGGCTGGTTTTCCCCGCATGCCAGCAAAAACTTCATGCTATTAGTCAGAATTGTTGACAGGCAGGCCTCCTACTTTGCTTCGAACCAAGTACAACGTTGTGAAATCTTTGCTTGCTGGCAAGTTTCGCCACATGACTAGCCCGTAAAATCGACATTATCTACTTTTCTCACGGCAAACGAGTAACCCGAGAACGCTCACGTCAAAAAAGGAACTGTTACAAACAGTGACGCTCCGAGATAAAGTCGTGCCTGGGGCAAAAAGGACCTTGGTGCCCGTGTTTGCAAAGTGTGAAGAATAAAGATAGGACTGCGGGAAAACGTTTTCGTGAGACTTTTGGGAGACATCACTGCTTTTCCGATTTTTATTCTTGAAATTAAAGTGAAGAGAAAAAAAATTCTTAAATTTTTAACAACTCTTGCCAAGGTGCCAAAATATTTTGACTTTCAGTCCCCTCTAAAACTCGGCGCCCAGGGCATCGCCTACCTTGCTCCTCTCGATAACCCCCAGCATCTTCGTTACCACAATGCTTGTCGTCACACAAAAAGAAACTGCCGGCCCAGACAGCATTTGCTTGTTCTCGATGGGCTCCTAGCCACGCAAATAGCATAGATGCATCATTTGTTGTTAGTGGTAATGTGGCAGGATTTTGCTCATGTCACAATATATTTGTAAAGGTAAAACTGATGTTGAGACAGTGTGTTGCGACGACTTTCGATATGTTTCTTTTTTGTTAATCAATGCATTAGTACGTAATATTGAGTTTTTTTTCGTTTTCAAAGTCAAGTGAAAAGTTTATTTTTATGAATCTTTTTAATCCTTATTACTTGAAATATTTTTTTACTTACCCGGCTCCATTTTCCAACAATATGTGTCAAACATCTAACGCTTTTGGTACGTTTTGTACTGTAGCAACATGCAAATGAGCAACAGCCTGCTCTCAGAGTTTTTGCAACTTATTGCAAGAACTTCGACTATTTCCAACTTTCAAAACATAATCCGCTGAAAATACGTCGCTATTTTTGCAGCTATTCTCATTTAGAACTGTGACACAGAATATGTCCACCCTCCAAAGTATGTGGGTTTTATAAAAATGTTAGCTCAGGATTTGGTCATACAGTCTTTTATGCTGAGGTTTTTATCCTTGGAATTAGTTCTCAAGCTTTTTCTTTCAACTCGTTTGATTTAATGCATGTGCAATCACTTTCAAAGGACCTAACTCAAATAATATTGTACAAATATCTGTAAACTGATAAGATCGCAAGCAAATATCTCGAACAATTTTATAAGTTATCTGAACTACATAATCTCCTATTCATTCTACTTTTTTCGTTAAATTTTAATAGAGATACTAAGCTTTACAGTGTTTACAAAAACAAGGTTAAAGATCAGAGCATAAAACTGAGATAGTCTGATAGGCTTCATCAACACTATCAAAGCTTTTCTAGAATATTCATGTTCATTGTGAGAGGTTTCGGATTGCGCTCTTAGGTTGCAACGGATTGAGGGCAATGCGAAATGTCTCAGAATACAAATGAACATGTTTTAATATTATCCAAAAGAAAAAATTTGCTAGTAGTTTTTCCAAACCTTTTTGATCTTTATCCTCCTTTTGAGCAGAAGTTTCTTTTGTCAATTTGTCCGATGAATGATCGTCGCCATCATCGTCGTCATCTTGTTCCTCCTCTTCTTCTTCTTCTTCTTCCTCTTCTTCTTCCTCTTCTTCTTCCTCTTCTTCTTCATCTTCTTCCTGATTCTCTTCCTCATCAGACTTTTCGTCTTTTTTGGATTTATCTTCTGTTTTTTCCTCAATTTTTTCAGGATCGGTATCTTTCACATCTTTCGAGTCCTCAACTTGATTGACAGAGTTTTCTCCTTGATTCGTTTCATCTGTCTTTTTTGACTCGTCCTTCAAATTATCCATTTCAATACTTTGGGCCGCATCTTTTTCGACATCTTTGCCTCCGTCCGACATATTGTCAGCAGCTTTCAAACCAAGTGTTTAATGCACTTATCGCACGTGTTTGGAATTAACAAACAAACGCTGATTACTAAAAAATTTTAACCAATTCTAAAGATAGACGAATAAAGTTGTATATTGCTCATTTCTTGTTACCGCCATAGATGTGGTTTCGTGATAATGCCAAGTCTCACGAACAGTTTTCATTGTTATTCTGACAGCAATCAGCAGCAAGTCCCATATCTATGTTCTTTCTATCCCGGAACTTTGAAAAGTTGTTGCATAATTTTAAAAATATTGTGCACTTTTGGTAAAAATAATTGCTTTTGAATGGAGCAACTTTGTCAGACGATACCGAAAAAATCGCTTGCATGTATAAGTGCGAAAAGAGCTTATTCCAAACTATTTACTTACCAGCAAGAACAGTTTGACTTGGTTGAACTAGGATAGCTTTTTGAGAGAAACGCGCGAGTATTTGTTAATGTATGTGGCCTGTGGCGACGTGCAGCATTTTTAGCTTCACCTTTGTGTAGCCGNTTGAAGCTGAACCAACAAAAAATGTTTGAAAACACAAGCAACACGTTTGCTACGACAACAATTGAGCGGTGCGACAGCAACGGACCGTACGATGCAGCAGAAAATTTGTAATTGTTAAAAATATTTTGGATTTTTTCAATGCCAGAACGTTATTCAGCGTCGGTTCACACATGTTCAAATGATGAGAGAGGGTGAGAATCAGCTGGAGAACAACTGCGAACAGTAAGAAATGACCGTCTGGCAGAAAAATAAAGTTAAATGTGGTTTTCTGCGCAGTGACCTAACGTGCGTGTTTGCCAAACTGAAGTGTACCCATCCACCGCACCGCCTTTCCGAATTCTAGACAAACAGATCCGGCGTCACAATCTCTTTTCCATAGTGCCTTTTCGCAGTCAACTGCTCTGCACGGCACTTCTAACGAGCTTTTTCAATGACGTTTTCGATCGCATCCTTTCCGCTGTCAACGGCACAGATG